>Ga0193702_1000036_pt1 | contig 56271 bp, 49 predicted proteins | sample U3a1metaG_FD_143060 | JGI IMG/M metagenome (GOLD analysis project Ga0193702, IMG submission 143060) | Soil microbial communities from a riparian zone of the East river system, Colorado, United States - U3a1 | ecosystem: Environmental > Terrestrial > Soil > Riparian zone | place: USA: East River... | reverse complement strand
CACCTGGCTTTTGACAGCGGTATAACCCATTTTGACCTCGCCAATAACTACGGGCCGCCTCCGGGCTCGGCGGAAGAAAACTTTGGGGTAATATTAAAAGAGGATTTTAGAGCTTACCGCGATGAAATGATCATTTCCACCAAAGCAGGATATTTTATGTGGGATGGCCCTTATGGAGATTGGGGTTCAAAAAAATATTTGGTATCAAGCCTCGACCAAAGCTTAAAACGGATGGGCCTGGATTATGTGGATATATTTTATCATCACCGCCCCGACCCCGGAACGCCGCTGGAAGAAACAATGGGCGCTTTGGACCTTATTGTTAGACAGGGAAAGGCATTGTATGTTGGGGTATCAAATTATCCAGCTGATCTGATGGTAAAGGCTGTTGCTATCTTAAAACAACTGGGTACGCCCTGCCTTATCCATCAACCCAAATATTCTATGTTTGAGCGTTGGGCAGAAGGTGGTTTACTGGATGTATTGGAAAAGGAAGGTGTTGGCTGTATCCCATTCTCGCCGTTGGCACAAGGATTATTGACCGATAAATACCTGCACGGCATCCCGCAGGATTCACGGGCGGCAAGCCCTACCGGCTTTTTAAAGACCGAGCAGATCACCGATGATAAATTATCGCGCATTAAACAACTGAACGAACTTGCTGTGCAACGCGGCCAAACATTAGCACAAATGGCGTTGGCATGGTTGTTAAAAGATAACAGGGTAACATCGGTACTCATCGGCGTTAGCAAAACTGCGCAACTGCTCGATTCTTTAAAGGCTTTGGAAAATATCCAGTTCTCGGCAGAGGAATTAGCGAAGATCGAGGCTATATTAAAGTAATGGCTGCTATCAACTGGGGCATAATAGGCTGCGGCGATGTGACGGAGGTAAAAAGCGGTCCGGCATTTAATAAAGTGCCGGGCAGTAATTTAATTGCCGTTATGCGCCGCAATGTGGATAAGGCTGCCGATTATGCACGCCGGCATAACGTTGGCAAATGGTATTCGGATGCAACTGAATTATTGGATGATCCCGAAATAAATTCCATTTATATCGCCACTCCCCCATCCTCGCATTTAAGCTATGCCTTAGCGGCATTAGCTAAAGGCCTGAATGTATACGTAGAAAAACCGGTAACCCTAAATGCCGCGGAAGCGCAACAACTGGCTGATGCCGTTAAAAAAAGTAAGGGCAAACTAACCGTAGCACATTACCGCCGGGCGCAGCCTATGTTTTTGTTTATTAAAGAATTGATCGGCAAAAATACCATTGGCGATATACGCACCGTACAAATAAAAATGTGGCAAAGCGCCAAGCCAAAGCTAATTGCCGATACCGAAGAAAATTGGCGCGTAGACCCCAAACTATCCGGCGGTGGCTACTTCCATGACCTTGCTCCACACCAGCTCGACCTGATGCTTTACTATTTTGGCGAACCCGAATATTATAGCGGGTATGCGCTTAACCAATCCGGGTTATATGCTGCTGATGACCACGTTGCCGGGCATATCGTTTTTAAAAATAAGATAGCCGTAAATGGCTCATGGTGCTTTAATGTGGCAGAAAGTGAAGCTGCTGATGAGTGTAAAATCATAGGTTCTAAGGGGAGTATTAGTTTCCCCTTCTTTGGCAATACCGTAAACTGGAGAAATGAGAAAGAGGATAAAAGCATAACATTCCCCGCTTTGCAGCATGTACAGCAGCCGATGATAGAAAAGGTAGTTGATTATTTTAATGATAATATCGTTAACCCTTGTTCGATAGATGAAGCGGTGGTTTTGATGGGGATTATGGATGCGTTTACGCTGTGTTAAAATAATGATATGAGTTATAACAGCTTTGTGTCTCTCTGTGTAAATTCTCCGTGTTCTCTGTGGTTAATTAACCACAAAGGACACGGAGTGAAGGCGCAAAGAGCACGGAGATAACTATGCTCGGTTACTTCACTTCTTCTTAGGCACTTTAGCGCCTTCCTTCCTCGCTTCGGATAACCCGATAGCAACCGCTTGTTTTCTGCTGGTCACTTTTTTACCGCTGCCGCTTTTTAGTGTGCCTTCCTTCATTTCGTGCATTGTTTTTTCTACTTTTTCGCCCGCTTTTTCTGAATATTTTGCCATGGTAGTATGTTTTAGGTAAATAATAGGTATGCATACAAAACATTTGCCAATTTTATTTTACGTACAGGTAGCTTACATTTGCAGGTGATGAGCAGCATATCCGAAACAGACCTGATACTAAATGCCGATGGCAGCGCCTACCATTTAAACCTGTTACCAGGCGAGGTTGCCGATACCGTGATTACTGTTGGCGACCAGGACCGGGTTGAAGGCGTTAGCAAATACTTTGACGAGATCGAGTTTAAAAAAGCCAAGCGCGAGTTTGTAACCCATACCGGCCGCATCGGCAATAAACGCCTTACCGTAATTTCTACCGGGATAGGTACGGATAACATCGACATTGTATTAAATGAGCTGGATGCGCTGGTTAATATCGATTTTAAAACACGGGAAATAAATTCAAACCTGCAAAGTTTAAATATTATCCGCATTGGTACTACCGGCGCTGTACAGGCCGATATATCGGTTGACAGCTTACTGGTATCTGAAGCAGCCTTTGGGCTCGACCCGTTGATGCATTATTATAAACAAAACCTTACCGAAAAAGAGAGTTCATTGTTAAACAGCTTTAAAGCAGCCTTGCCTATCGATTATTCTCTTTCGCCTTATATAGCATCCGCAGATAAAGGCTTGTTAACCACTATAGGCAAGGGTTTACAGCAAGGCATTACGATAACCGCACCGGGCTTTTATGCGCCACAGGGGCGACAGGTTAGGGCAGTATCGGCCATGCCTCAATTAATGGAGATCATTCAAAGTTTCAAATCAGGCGATGATCGTATCACTAATTTAGAAATGGAAACAGCCGGTATATATGGGTTAGCCGCCAGTTTGGGGCATAAGGCTATTTCGTTTAATATTGTTTTGGCTAACAGGGTTACACATACCTTCAGTAATCAACCTGCACAAATTATGGATCATTATATAAAACAAGTGTTGGACAGGTTGGCCTAAAAGACGTTATAAATAATATTATTTGTATCTTCAAAACATATAATTTCTTTCACCCCTTTAAATCTCTACATGACCACAAAAAAACTATTGGCCCCATTTTACGAGCGTTTATCATTAGTGCTGATAGGCATCCTGTCGCTTGGGTTTTTGGTGGTGCAGGGTAAGGAAGTGCTTGATCCCTTAGTTTTTGGTTTCCTGTTTGCCATACTTTTATTACCGGTATCTAATTTCCTCGAAAAAAAAATAAAGCTGCCACGCAGCATGTCCTCCCTGCTATCAATACTGTTGCTGGTTACCTTTGTTGGCGGTATATTATACCTGGTGGGCACCCAAATATCAAAATTAAGCAGCGACTGGCCCATGCTTCAAAAACAGGTTGGCCAATCCATTAATGATGTTGCCGGGTGGATAGAAGAGAAGTTCCATATCGACCTGCAAAGCCAAAAGGTTTATATTGAAAATACGGGCAGAAAGATCATGCAATCAGGTACCGAAGTGGTAGGCACCACCTTCGGCGCGGTATCCTCCTTAATGCTGTTCTATTTGTTTATCATGATATTTACCTTCTTTATCCTGTTTTACCGCAGGCTGCTGTATAAGTTTATTTTGCAGGCTTTCGGCCATGATAACGAAGCGATTGTATATGATATAGTAGAAAATATACAAAAAATATTACGGCAGTATATCCTGGGTTTATTAATTGAAATGGTGGTAGTTGCCACTGTAGCCTGTACCGCTTTTTGGATGATAGGCATAAAATATGCCGCCCTGTTAGGTATAATTGTGGGCTTGTTTAACATCATTCCCTACCTGGGCATTTTTACCGCATTGTTTTTAAGTGTGCTTATCACCTTTGCCACAGGCGCGGTAACCGACGCCATTTGGGTAGGCGGAAGTGTATTGGGCATACACGCGGTCGACTCTAATTTTCTGTTGCCAACCATTGTCGGCTCAAAGGTACGGCTCAATGCATTGATAACCTTTTTAGGCATTGTTGTAGGCGAAATGATATGGGGATTATCCGGTATGTTTTTATCTATACCGATGATTGCCATCTTTAAAATAATCTTCGACCGTATTGACAGCCTTAAACCCTGGGGCTACCTACTTGGCGGCGATTACGAGTTTAAAAAATCGGCAGAGAAGAAAATGAAAACGGAGTAGTGATTAGTGATTAGTTAATTAGAGATCAGTTATTAGCGTGTTTACTTTACCAAATGCCAGATGCGGATATAAAGCGTAGCGCCGTAGGCCAGTAATATGGCCGTATTGAGTACCAGCACCCAGTTTAGATCCACTTCCTTATATTTTTTAATTGTACAAATAACCAACAGCGTTATAAAACTCCCTATCAATATAATAGGAAATACAAATATCCATTTATGGGTGGTGGTAAAATACAGGTTTTGCAGTTTATGATTGTCGCCCTGCATAAACGGCACAAGCGAAACTAACAGCAGTATAAAAAATAAACGTACAATAACTTTAGCGGCAATTTGACTAACTTTTAACATAGCGCAAAATTAGTTTTTTTGTGAATTGCTATTTAGTATTAATTTAGTTGCAAATTGTCTGAACCTTGATTCATCGGATTTACAGATTAACAGGATCAACTATCAAATTAAGCAAATCCTTTAATCAGTTAAATCATGGTTCAGACAAAAAAGCGATAAGCCAGACCATGCGTTTCAAAAAATCATCGATAATCCTGTTTCTGATCCTGCTAACAATAACCGCTGTTGCCCAAAAATCGTTCAAAATTATCCCTTTAGGTGTTTTAGGTGGGATAGATGAAAGTAACTTATCCGCCTATATGGTTGCACCTGGCGGTACTAACAATTATATCTGTATGGATGCCGGTACGCTGCATTACGGCATTGAAAAGGCTATCGCTAACAAAGTATTTGCCATCCCTGCCGACCAGGTATTAAAAAAATATATTAAAGGTTATTTTATCTCACATTCCCACCTTGACCATATTGCCGGGCTCGTTATTAACTCGCCGGATGACAGCACCAAAAACATTTATGCCTTTGCCGATTGCATAGAAACTATTAAAACCCATTACTTTACCTGGGCAAGCTGGGCCAATTTTGCCAATGAAGGCGAGGCGCCGATCTTAAAAAAATATACTTATAAGGTGCTTAGTCCGGGTGTTGAAACGGATATTGAAAATACATCAATGAAGGTAAGGGCATTCCCGCTAAGCCACTCCAATTTAATAAGTACAGCCTTTTTAGTGCAAAGTAAGGACAGCTACCTGTTATATCTCGGCGATACCGGTGCCGATGAAATTGAAAAGAGCCACAACCTGCAAAACTTATGGGAAACCATCGCGCCATTGATAAAAACAAAAAAGTTAAAAGCCATAATGATCGAAGCCTCCTTCCCGGATGAGCAGCCGGATAAAACGTTGTTCGGGCACCTTACACCTCGGTTATTAATGTCGGAGATGGCTGCGTTAAGCAAATTAACGGGAACGGATGCGCTTAAAAACTTGAATGTGGTAGTGACCCATTTGAAGCCGCCGTATACCAGTATCTTAAAGATCAAAAGAGAATTAAAGGCTGGAAATAAATTGGGGTTAAATTTGGTATATCCCCAACAAGGGAAACAGTTAGTGTTTTAGTGTTGATTATGATTAGCGCACTATTTTACCCTATCCTCCTCCTTTCCCTGATACCAGGGAAAGGTATCGCGCAAGGCCCTCGTTTTTTATGTGGTTTTTGGAATTGCCAATATCCTCACAAAATGACAGCACCTCCTCCTGTTTTCAGGGGGAGGCCGGGTGGGGGTAAAACTGTGGTGTCCGCCTGCTGCCGTAAGGTTCTGCTTATTGCAAATACATCGTTTTTTATGTTAACCCTGCCCATTTTCAACAAACTGATAATCAACAATTTATCGATAAATTTACTGAATTGTGTTAAGTTATGTTAACCCTGATAGCCTTGCTATTCCATCCTTCATTACCTTGTTTTCGCGGAATTAGAACCCGCTTTATGACGATCACCACTTCGCCGCCTAACCCAAACACCTATTAAACCCTTTTCCTATCTTTGCAGCAGTTATGAAATACCTGCGCCTGCTTTTATTTCCGTTTTCTTTGATCTATGGCCTGGTGATTATCATGCGCAACTGGTTGTATGATACCGGCGCGTTTAAAAGCTATGCATATAAGGTGCCCATCATATCCGTAGGTAATTTAGAAGTTGGCGGCGCAGGCAAAAGCCCCATGACAGAATACCTCATCCGCCTGTTTAAAAACGACTATAAACTGGCAACCCTAAGCCGGGGTTACGGGAGAAATACCAAGGGCTATTTAACTGCTACTGCAACCGCCACTGCCACACAAATCGGCGATGAACCCGCTCAATTCAAACATAAGTTCCCGGATATCACGGTGGCTGTTTGCGAGAAGCGGGTAGATGGCATCAGGCAACTCCTCCCCCATCATAACCTTATCATATTGGATGATGCTTACCAGCACCGTGCGGTTAAACCGGGGTTTAGTATTTTATTGTTTGACTATCGTAATGTTGACAAACCACACTTGTTATTACCCGCAGGCAATATGCGCGAACCGTTTAGCGGGCGCTGGCGGGCCGATATGTTAGTGGTAAGTAAATGCCCCGAAACCCTTGCTTTGGATGAGCAAAACAAGTTAATAAGCCATCTTAAACCGTTGGGTTACCAGGAAGTATTTTTCACGTCGATAACTTACCAGCCTTTGCAAGATTTAGGGGGCAACGCTACAAACCGGGCAATTGATACCGATACCACTATATTCCTGCTTACCGGGATAGCCAATGCCGAACCACTAATACAGCATCTAAAAAAATACACATCCAATATCATCCATCATAATTATCCCGATCATCATCAGTTTAGCTTAAAAAATATCAGTAAACTTGCCGGTGAATTTTCGGCCTGCGAAGCACAAAAAAAAATGGTCATCACAACAGAAAAAGATGCGCAACGTTTACAAGAACAAGAACTGCAGCCGCTTGTTAAACAACTTCCCATATCAGTGTTGCCAATTGGGATAATGTTTTTAAATAACGGGCAGCAGCAATTTGATCAACTATTAACAAACTATGTTAGATAACATACAAAGCACCACACAATACATTAAAAGCCGCATAGGCGATTTTGAGCCCGAAGTAGGCATCATTTTAGGAACCGGCCTTGGCGGCCTGGTAAGCGAAGTTGAAGTTGAAAAACAACTGATGTATTCCAATATCCCAGATTTTCCTATTTCCACATTAGAGTTCCATTCGGGGAAATTAATATTCGGTACGCTTGCAGGCAAAAAGATAGTGGCTATGCAGGGGCGCTTGCATTATTACGAGGGATATACCATGCAGCAGATCACCTTCCCGGTAAGGGTGATGAAAATGCTGGGCATAAAAACCCTGCTGGTATCAAATGCCAGCGGCGCGCTTAACAAGGACTTTAAAAAGGGCGACCTGATGGTTATTGAAGACCATATTAATTTGCAACCCGATAACCCGTTGCTGGGTAGAAATGAATCAGAACTTGGGCCACGGTTCCCGGACATGAGCGAGCCTTATAAACATGATTTGATAGACAAGGCATTGGCTATTGCAAAAGCAAACAATATTGTATGCCATAAAGGAGTTTATGTAGCAGTAACCGGCCCTAACCTTGAAACACGGGCCGAATACAAATACCTGCGGATAATTGGCGGGGATGCGGTTGGGATGAGTACAGTACCTGAAGTAATAGTTGCAAACCACATGGGTTTACCTGTATTCGCAATATCTGTATTGACAGATGAGGGTTTTCCGGAGGTGTTGAAGCCGGTTTCGGTGGAAGAAATATTAGCAGTGGCCCGTGAATCGGAACCTAAAATGACATTGATACTTAAAAATTTGATCGCCGGTCTTTAATGCCTGATAAGTTTAAATATATACTTTTATTGTTGATAGGCTTATCGGCACAAAACGTCTTTGCGCAGAATACAGGTACTTATCCGCCCAACCCACAAAACAATATTTACAGGCAGGCTGGGCAAGATACTGCAAGGCACAAAACGCTAACTGCCGACCAGGAGATAGATACTTTGCGCAAGAAAGAGGAAAAGGGAAAAGACTCGGTTATCTTCAATTCGAAATTTATCAGGGTAACCAACGAGCGGTTACTTAATGACAGCACACAAGTATTCCCGATTGATACCGGGCTAACCAATTTTGAAAATTACAGCCCGCTTTATCAGCCCAAAACCCCTAAAATAAATTTAGGCAACCTGGGTCTGGCCGAAAAAAGCCTGCTGTTTGATCCGCCCAAAACCATAGGCTTTGATGTTGGTTTACATGCGCTTGACGCCTATATGTTAACACCGCAAGATCTGTTGTATTATAAAGCCCGGGTACCCTACACTTTGCTATCATTGGTAACAGCCGGAACCACGGAGCAGGTATTTAAAATAGTGCATACCCAAAATGTTAACCAATATTGGAATGTTGGCTTTAACTTTAATATCATTGGTTCGCGCGGGTTTTACAGCTACCAGCAATTGGGGCAAAACGTAAGCGATTTGAATGCTGATATTTATACCTGGCACGAATCAAAAAACAAGCGGTATAATTTATTGGCAACTATTATATTTAATAATTTAAAATCGCCCGAAACCGGTTCTATCTTAGACGATTCGCTTTTTACCAGCGCAAAAGGCTCGTTTGACAAAGCTACCGAGCCGGTGCGTTTGCCCGCAACATACGAGAACTGGAAAAATACCAATATTTACATTAAACAGTTTTATTATATAGGCAGGGTTGACACCGCAAAAGGCAAAGCTGCTACAAGTAACGTATTGCCTACCCAACGCGTAGCTTACACCCTTAACTATAACGTGCAGAAATATGAATTCCTGTCAAACGATGTAGATACCTACAACGTTTTTCCTGATTATTATTTTGCTGCAAACCGATCGAGGGATTCTTTAACGGTGACGCATTTGCAAAATGATTTTTCTTATAGTTTTTACCTTCGGGGGAAATCGAACCAATTTGTAAAAAACGAATTTAAGCTCGATGTTGGGCTAACGCATGATTTGTATAGCTATTCGCAGTTTGTGAGCGATTCTGCCTTCAATTCAACCGGGATAAAAGTAAAGCAGATGGACAGAAAGCAAAGTACGTCTTTCCAGGATATTACCATTAAAGGCAGGGCAAGCTATCGGTTTAGCGACAAGGTAGGGCTGGAAGCCAATGTTAACCAGATAGCCGTTGGGCGCGATTTTGGCGACTTTTTATATGATGCAAAAGCATTGGTTTCGGGCGGTAAGAAAGCAGGCAGGATAATCATTGACGGCTATATACAAAGCAGCTCGCCGCCGCTGGTATATACCGATTGGATCACCAATCATTACATTTTCCATAACACATTCAAAAACCAAAAAACTACCGCTGTATCTTTTAACTATATCAATGATGCCTTGCAGGTTGACCTAAAAGCAGAGTACTTTTTAATAGCCGATTACCTGTATTTTGCTTCGCCTACCGGGGGACCGGATGCCACCCCGCAGCAACTAAACCATGATATTAACCTGATTAAACTAAGCCTTAGTAAAAACCTTACCTGGAACAAGTGGCATTTTGATAATTATATAGTTTACGAAAAAACCGATTATCAATCTACCCTTCGTATCCCTTCTTTATATACTTATAGCAGCCTTTATTACAATACCTTTTTGTTTAATGTGCTGCATACAACCATAGGTGCGGATGTGCGGTTCAATAGTTCTTATGTAGCGCCATCATACGCGGTAGGTTTAGGGCAGTTTTATAACGGGGCAAATGTTACCTTTTCGTCATACCCGGTGGCAACTGTATTTGTAAAAGCCACCTTGCAACGCACAAATATTTTTGTGATGTATGATTATGCCAACCAGGGGCTTTTCAGCAAGGGATATTATACAGTTAACCGCTACCCGCAACAAGATCACTTGCTTAAGATAGGTGTGAGCTGGATGTTCTTCAATTAGTTTGCAGTGCGCACTTTGCAGTAAGCAGTTTAAATCATCAATGGGCTTGCTAACTGCAAACTCAAAACTGCAAACTGGCCTACGTCTTCTGCTTCTTCTTCCGCGCAGCGGGAAACAATACATTATTTAGTATAAGCCTATATCCCGGCGAGTTTGGGTGCAACGCCAGATCGGTTGGTGGTTCATTGGGCGTATGCTGGTAATCTTCCGGGTCATGGCCGCCGTAGAATGTCCATTGGCCCTTTCCAAATTCGCCATGTATGTATTTGGCTTCATTGTTGATCTTCCGCTCGCCCATAATGGTTACGCCGGGCTTAAGCTTATTTTCGTCAAATGAGGTTGCAAGGCCCATAAAACCCTTTATTACCCGTTCATGGTTTTGGGTAAGCATGCTGGGTACCACATCCCACTTGGCCGAAAAATCAAATAGTGTAAAAAAGTCTGTAGTAGGGTCGCGGCGGCGCGATTTGCCCACGTCAATATCACTAAACCGCAAAAAATACGGGTCTGTCTCAATCGTAAAATTTTTAAAAGCGATGGTCTGGCTAAAATCCAGTTTGGATTGCGCGGCCGGGTCGGGCGGATCGCCGTCGTATATCTCATCGCAAATATCTGTATTAGCTGCCGCGAGGGCTATGTCAAAACTATCCGCGCCCGAACACATGGCAAATAAGAACCCGCCGCCCGCGCAAAAATCGCGAATACGCTGTGCAACAGCCAGCTTCATTTTAGAGACTTTTTGAAATCCCCATTTACGGGCTGTGGCATTCTCTTCCTGCATATCCTTCCGGTACCAATCCATATTAAACCCGCCATTAAATTTGCTGAACTGGCCGGTAAAATCTTCGTGGTGCAGGTGCAGCCAATCATATTTGGGCAGATCGCCTTTTAATATCTGCTCATCGTAGATTAAGTCGAATGGTATTTCGGCATAATTTAATACCAGGATAACCGCGTCTTCCAATGTGCCTTTATCTGCCGGGGCATAAACGGCCATACGGGGCGCTTTTTCCAGCTTTACGATGTCCATATTCACCGATGGGTCATTTATTTGTGTGATGATCTCGCTTACCTGGGCATCAGGCAGTACTTCGTAGCTTACACCGCGAACTTTGCACTCTGTTTCCAGTTTTTTATCATACTTAGTCATAAAGCTGCCTCCGCGATAATTGAGCAGCCAATCCACCTCATCGCCGTTTTTTAGCACCCAGAAAGCTATGCCGTATGATTTTAAATGATCCTTTTGCACCCCATCCATTGGTATCAATAGAGATGCCGCCTTGCCTGTTAAGGTAAAAAGGAGAAAGGTAAAAGATATCCCGATAGCTATCGGGAGGTATTTAATAGGACGCATTTGAAACGAATAAATGTTCGTTATCTAAAATATAACCAACTGCAAACTGCTTACTTAAAACTGCAAACCGGGACTACGTTTTCTGTTTCTTCTTCCTCGCTGCCGGGAACAATACGTTGTTCAGTATCAATCGGTAACCGGGCGAGTTAGGATGCAAAGCCAGGTTCATCCCTTCCTGGTTGCTTGGGTTTCCGCCACCACCCGGAGGGCCACCGAAACCACCGCCAAATCCTCCGCGGCCGCCTCCACCACCGCCTTGTAATCTTTCCGGGTCATGGCCGCCGTAGAAGGTCCATTGGCCTTTGCCATATTCGCCGTGGATATAGCGGGCTTCGCCTGCACTTTTGTTTTCGCCCATTATGGTAACATTGGGCTTAAGTTTGTCTTTATTAAAAGCGGTAGCTAAACCGTTAAAACCCCTAATCACCCGTTCATGGTCTTGCGTAAGCATACTTGGCACAACATCCCATTTAGCCGAAAAATCAAACAAGGTGAAAAAATCATGCGCAGGGTCAAGACGGCGATTGCGGCCCACATCAATATCGCTAAAACCGCGCGTGCCATCTAACACCACATGAAAATTCTGGAATGCCAGGGTTTCATTAAAGTCCAGTTTAGACTGGGCATTTGGGTCGGCCGGGTCGCCGTCATACATTTCGCCAACAATATCCGTATTATGTGCCGAGAGCGCAATGTCAAAACTATCCGCAGCCGAACACATCGCAAACAAAAAGCCGCCGCCTGCAACAAAATCGCGTATGCGCTGGGCAACCGCCAGCTTCATTTTAGAAACTTTTTGAAAGCCATACTTACGTGCAGTTCCTTCCTGTAGGGCCTTATCCTCTGCAAAGGTTACCATCCTGCCATCGCCACCACCAAAACCACCGCCACCGCCAAAACCGCCCCGGCCCATATTTTTGCTGTACTGGCCGGTAAAATCTTCGTGGTGCAGGTGTACCCAATCATATTTAGGCAAGTCGCCTTTTAATATCTCGTTGTCATAAATAAGGTCAAAAGGTATTTCGGCATATCTTAATACGATAAGCACCGCATCATCCGAAGGCTTAATACCTTCTTTGGGCGAATAGACCGCCATGCGCGGTGCCTTTTCCAGTTTCACCAGGTCCATATTAACCGATGGGTCATTAATTTGGGTGATGATCTCGCTTACCTGTGCATCAGGCAATACTTCGAAACTTACATTACGTACCTTACACTCATCTTCCAGTTTCTTGTCATATTTACTCATAAAGCTGCCGCCACGATAGTTGAGCAGCCAGTCAACCTCGCCCCCATTCTTTAACACCCAAAAAGCAATGCCATATGATTTTAAATGATCCTTCTGTACCTCATCCATCGGGATCAATATAGATGCCGCCCTGCTTGTTAAAGCCAAAAGCAGAAAAGCTGAAAGCAAAAAGCTGAAAGCTGAAAGCTGTTTTAAATATTTCATTTTGAATAACTTAATATAAAGCCTATAAATTATGTCTTTTGTTTCTTCTTCTTTGCCGCCGGGAATAAAACATTATTCAGTATCAACCGGTAACCGGGCGAGTTTGGATGCAATGAAAGATCAGTAGGCGGATCATTTACGTTATGCTGGTAATCCTCGGGGTCATGGCCGCCATAAAATGTCCATTGCCCTTTACCAAATTCACCATGTATATACCGCGCCTCGTTTGCAGATTTCATTTCGCCCATTATAGTAACACCGGGTTTTATCTTGCTGATGTCATAAGCGGTAGTCAATCCCATAAAACCTTTAATCACTTTTTGATGATTTTGGGTAAGCATACTGGGTACAACATCCCATTTAGCCGAATAATCAAATAAGGTAAAAAAATCTTTCGTCTGGTCTACCGGGTAGCGCAGCAAGTGCCGGGTATCTATATCGCCAAACTGGTGCGAGTTGGGGTTCATATCCAGCGCAAAATCCTGGAAGGCTAATGTTTGGCTATAATCTATTTTTGATTGGGCAGCAGGGTCGGCAGCATCGCCATCAAACATCGCTTCGCAGATATCTGTATTAACTGCTGACAAAGCAATATCAAAGCTGTCTGTACCCGAGCACATGGCAAATAAAAACCCGCCTCCCGCGCAAAAATCACGGATATGCTGTGCAACAGCCAGCTTCATTTGCGATACCTTTTTAAACCCCAGCTTTGCCGCCGTTTCTTCCTGTGTTTTTTTATCATTTACATACCAGGCATCGTTACTGTAAGCACTATAAAACTTGCTGTACTGGCCGGTAAAATCTTCGTGGTGCATGTGCAGCCAGTCGTATTTTGGCAGGTTGCCGGCTAAAACTTCTTCATCATATACCACATCAAAGGGTATCTCGGCATATTTTAATACCAGGGTAACCGCATCATCCCAGGGCAATTTATTCTTTGGCGAGTATACGGCCATTTTGGGAGCTTTCTCCAGCTTCACCAGGTCCATATTAGCAGATGGGTCGCTAACCTGGGTAATAATTTCGCTTACCTGCGCATCGGCTATAACCTCGCAGCTAACCCCCCTTATCCGGCATTCATCTTCTATCTTTTTATCATAGTTGGTCATAAAGCTGCCGCCACGATAATTAAGCAACCAGTCCACCTCGCCGCCGTCCTTTAATATCCAAAAAGCAATGCCGTATGATTTTAAATGATCTTTCTGCACTTCATCCATCGGGATTAATATGGAAGCCGCCCGGCTTGTTAAAGCCAGCAGGAGAATGGTAAAAGTTAAAACGTATTTGAATCTATTCATTAGTATCAAAAATAACGAATTAAAATTGAAGCTATTATGTTTTTGCAAATAGTATCAAATATTCTACATTTCACCTTTTCTTTACCCTTTTCTAATGGAAATCGCTTTTAAAGCCTCCCAACTATTTTACCCCATCCTCCTCCTTCCCCTAAAATTAGGGGAAGGTATCGCACATGGCCTTTATTTACTTTTTTCGAATGAAAGATTGCGGCATAGTCAATTACGATTATTAAAAGCAATTTCCTTTACCCTTTTCTGCATTCACTTTTTCGTCTTTAACCTTTTTTATTATCTTTGCCGCCTATCTAAAGGAAAAAATGAGTAAAGCAATTATCAAAACTGAAAAAGGCGACATGACTGTCGAATTTTACGAAAAGGATGCCCCTATTGCAGTAGCCAACTTTAAAAAGTTAGCCAAATCAGGGTTTTACGATAACGTTATTTTTCACCGAGTTATACCTAACTTTATGGTACAGGGCGGCGATCCAACCGGTACAGGTGCAGGTGGCCCGGGTTATCATATAGATTGTGAGCTAACCGGCGAAAATCAATACCATGACCGTGGCGTATTGTCAATGGCCCATGCAGGAAGAAATACAGGCGGATCGCAGTTTTTTATCTGCCATAGCCGTGCAAATACTGCTCATTTAGACAGGAACCATACCTGCTTTGGCAAGGTTATTGAAAATGTTGACGTAGTTGATGATATACGCCAGGGCGATAAGATTTTAGGGATAGAAGTTATTGAGGATTAAAGTTAAAAATGTTGTAGTTGTTGTAAAAGTTGAAGATGTTTTATAAACCTTTTTAACCTTTACAACATCTACAACCATTACAACAAATAAATATGAATTTAAGCGGAATAGTAGCGGTATCGGGCAAGCCGGGATTGTGGAAGGCATTGGCCCAAAACAAAACTGGGTTTGTATTAGAAAGCCTTGACGCGCAAAAAACCAAGCTGGTAGCCAATTTATCAACCGCCAAATTAGCGGCGCTTGACGAGATAACCCTGTTTGGTTATGACGATGATATTAAGCTTACCGATGTTTTGGAGCGTATGAAAGCCACTACAAACGTTCCGGATGCAAAGGCGGATGGTAAAGTTTTAAGGACGTACTTTAAAGAAGTAGCCCCTGATCATGACGAGGAAAAAGTTTATGCCTCTGACATGAAAAAGGTTGTTATTTGGTACAATATACTAAAGGATATGCCTTTGTTTAACGAGGAAGTGAAAGCCGAAGAAGCTGAAGGTGAAAAGCCGGTTGTAAAAGCGCCCGTTGAAAAATTAAAGGAAAAGAAAGTAGTGAACAAACCTGCTCCCGTAGCTGCTAAAGCAAAAGTTAGCGCACCAAGAAATCCATCAAGGGCGGGATAGGTTTTTTGAATGTGCAGATATGCAAATGTGAGAATGTGCAGATGATTCTAACATCTTTACATCCTCACATTTTTTGTTTATAAGTTATTTATTAAATCATTTGCACATTTGCATATCCGCACATTTGCACATCCCCTTAACAATCCTGGTGCTTGCAATCTTCATCAGCAAATTCCGGCTCGAAAGTGCTGTGATTGATATCCATGTGCTGCAACCGGTGGCGCAGGTCGTGTTTTATATTATCGAATAGCGGCAGATTTTCGGGCTCAATAACTAAATGGGCTGTTAGCGCGTTTTCGGTAGTGCTTAGCGCCCATACGTGCATGTGGTGAACATCAACAACGCCTTTGCCTTTTAATAGCTCAGCTTTGATCTTTTCGAGGTTCATTTCTTTTGGTACGCCATCCATTTCCAGGCGTAAGCTATCCTTCAATAAACTCCAGGTCCCCCTTAAAATTACAATGGCTATTAATAAACTTACCGCGCTATCTATCCAGTACCAATTAGTGAAATAAATAATAAGGCCTGATATAACAACACCTAACGATACCACAGCATCCATCGCCATGTGTAAGTATGCGCCTTTAACATTTAGGTCGGTGTCCTTATCCTTAACAAAAAGCCATGCAGTAACAGCGTTAATGCCGATGCCAATTAAAGCCACCCACGCCATTGTACCACCCGCAACTGCTTCCGGGTGCATAAAACGGATTATGGCTTCGTAGGCTATAAACCCTACCGAGGCAAACAAGATCACCGCATTAAAAAAAGACACAATGATGGTAGACCGTTTATAGCCATATGTATATTCTTTGTTAGCACTTACTTTTGTTAGTTTAAAAGCCAGTAAAGCAAGCGCTAAACCCGCCACATCGCTAAGGTTATGGCCCGCATCGGTCAATAACGACAGCGAATGGGTAATAAAACCCATCACCACCTCGATAATAACAAAGGCCGAATTGAGTATGATACCAATAATGAACGCGCTGTTTAAATGATCTAATTTGGGCGCATCATGATGGTGATGCCCAAATAATCCATGAGAATGATCATGATCGTGTGAATGATCGTGCGAATGAGAATGGTCGTGACCTGCTGACATGCCGCAAAGTTACCTTTTATTAAGTCAAAAGTGAAAATGCAACAGTCAAAACAGCTAACAGGTGTTAATTTATTGATGATGATAAGGCTCGCCCTTAATAATAGTAAATGCACGATATAACTGCTCGGCAAAAAACAGGCGGATCATCTGGTGAGAAAAGGTCATCCGCGAAAAAGATAGTTTATCGTTTGCCCGGTGGTAAACCGACTGGTCGAATCCATATGGGCCGCCTACTACAAAGATTAGATTTGCAGTAGAACTGACCGCTTTTTTATTAAGATAGGTTGCAAATTGCTGTGAGGTAAATTCTGTCCCGTTCTCATCCAGCAAAACAACATGATCCAGCGGGGTTATTTTTTTCAGGATCATTTCGGCCTCTTTGGTCTTTTGCTGATCAGGGGTTAAGGCTTTGGTGTTTTTCAACTCATTCAGGTCAACCAGTTCCAGTTTTGTATAATGCTTTAAGCGTTTTACATATTTATCTATCCCCTCCTTTAAATAAGCGTCCTCGGTTTTGCCAACGGTTAAAAAAATGATCTTCATATTGAAAAACAAATAAACGTTTATTTAAAATATAAGTGCTTATTTAGCTTGATTTTTTATTCAGGATGGAACAGGATATTATTAACGATTACCAACAACGTGCCTCGCTTGCCAAACAGGAAGCTGATAAATATAAAGGGCTGGCCAATATCTATTCCTTTTTGCGGCTAAGTATTTTCGGGTTACTGGCAGTAGCGATATACTTTGCTGCTGTAAATGATAATTTCACCATTGTTGCCATTGCCTTTATTGTACTGGTTTTTTTCTTTGCCTGGCTGGTATCTAAACAAGGTGGATTTGAGCGCGAAATGAAATATTTTTTAGACCTGGTACAAGTAAATGAGAATGAGATCGGCAGCATATCAGCTTACTCAAACCTATATGACAATGGCTCAAGATTCGGCAACGAAAAACATTACTATACTTCAGACCTCGATATATTCGGCAATGCTTCGTTGTTTCAACTGGTCAATCGCACGGCTACCACTCCAGGCATTAATAAGCTGGCTGCATGGTTAAGCGCACCTGCTCAAAAGGAGAGTATCCTATCCCGACAGGAGGCAGTTAAAGAATTATCAAAAAAGAACGATTGGAAATTAGCTACCCAAACCCGGCTTTTATTTGCCAAAACTCAGGACGTAAACCAATTACAAAGGTTGTTTAATTATCTGCATATCCCGTTAAACCTTACAGGAGAGAATTGGTTGGGTAAATATGCCAAAGTAGCGCCTTACTTATTGGGGGTGATAATTGTATTGGCTTTTTTCATCCCCATAGCTAAAAGCATAGCGATATTGGTTGCGTTGTCTAATTTGGGAATTGTAGGTTCAAAGGCCATGTATATTAAAAAGGCTGACCTGATAGCCGGAAAAATTGGCGATGCCTTAGCCAGATATGCCATTGTTTTTGAAAAGGTAGAGGCTGAAATATGGAAAGCAGGGTATACTAATAATTTAGCGCAAACACTGATTAAGGACAATACCTCGGGCAAAATAAAAGAACTTGGCAAGCTTATAAATAAACTGAATGCCCATTTAAACATAATAGTCGGGGCAATATTAAACGCGCTCTTTTTGTGGGATATAAGGCAGATCATCGCTATTGAAAACTGGAAACGCAATAACCAGGATAGTTTAGAGGCGGCATTTGATGTAATAGCAGAGTTTGAGGCGTTATTGAGCCTTACGAGCTTGCATATTAACTATCCTGAATGGTGCATACCCCAAATTGCAGATGGTGCGGGTTATACCGTAACTGCTAAAAATATCACCCACCCCCTCATCAATCGCAAAAGCCGGGTGGCCAATGATTATGAATTGACTGATGGCTTTAAAGTGGACATCATCACCGGCTCGAACATGGCAGGCAAAAGCACTTTTTTACGGACCATCGGTATTAATGCGGTATTGGCATTAAGTGGCGCGCCTGTGTGCGCTAATAGTATGGAATTAAGCGTTATTACACTGATAAGCTATATGCGGATAAAGGATTCGCTGAACGAAAGCACCTCAACCTTTAAAGCCGAGCTTGACCGCCTGCAAATGCTGCTGGCGGCGGTGGAGAATGACCCTAAGGTTTTCTTCTTGATTGATGAAATGTTACGCGGCACCAATTCGGTAGATAAATACCTGGGCTCAAAAGCGGTAATAGAACGGCTTATCAGCAAAAAGGCGGTAGGGATGGTAGCTACGCACGACCTGCAAATTGCGCAACTGGAACAGCAATATCCCGATTATGTGCGTAATTTCTATTTCGACATACAGGTTAAAGATGGCGAAATGTTGTTTGATTATAAAATGAAGCATGGCGAATGCAAAACTTTCAATGCTTCGCTGTTATTGAAGCAGATAGGCATTGAGATAGATACAAATTAACACCATTGCCTGTGTCCGCACAGGCAATCAGGAAAGTTGTCGGTGAGGACACCGACAATGGGGTATGAGGCACCGACAACGGATAAAAAAGAAAAGCCTTACATTGCTGCAAGGCCTTTCATACTTCAAAAAACTAAACTCAAACTAACTAATTAATCTCTTATTTCTGGGGAGGTTTTGAACCGCCACCAGTATCTGGCGCGCCGCCCATGCCTGAATCTCCTGATTTTAAATCATCATTTTTAATGGCCTTTTTATCGGTAGCTGCGTTAAAGTTCAACTTACCAAAGGCATAGCTAAACGTTAAACCAACCGAACGGAACGGGAACGCCACATAGCTGTTGGTGCTAAAGCCTGGGCTTGATATATGCGAATCAAAGTGTTTATATTCTGAGAACGGCTGCATAGCGTTGATACCCAACGAAGCGCGTTTTTCCCAGAATTGCTGACGAACGCCGATACCGAACAAACCAAACGACGGGTTAGTACCCTGAATGGTGTGGCGCGGCGAACTTTGGATAGTAAACAACTCGGTGATGAAACCGCTTTTGGTGGTTAATGATGCACTGCCAAAGGCGTTGTACATAATATATGTACCGGTTTGTGAGTGATCTGCGCTAAACTGACCGGTTGGGTCTGGACTGTAAGTGTAGGCAGTTGCTTGTCCGCGCAGGGTAATGATGCTGATCGGGTTTACCGAACCGTAAACACTTGCACCAATTGAGTTATTGGTACCGATGTTAGCGTATTTGGTTAACGTACCCTCTTGTACGGTGCCATTTGGAAGTGTAACCGGGTTTGCTGCCGCGATACCTTCAATTAAACCCGTAGTATGGCGATAAAATACCGAAGCGTTAATAATTGAAGTACCAACAAACGCGTTGTAATTCATCTCAAGCGCTTGAACAACCTCGGCGCCAATAGTTGGGTTACCCTGGGTTTCAGCTAAAAGGTTAGAAGTGTTTAAATACGGATTCAGGTAGTTTAAGCTTGGGCGCGAAATACGTTTGCTATAGCTTATTTTCATGGTTTGTGAAGGCGTTAACGCTTTCTGAACTGTAAAGCTTGGCACAAACGTGGTATAGTTTTGCGTGAACGGCGTTAAGCTGGCAATGTTGGTATTTGGCGAACTACCGCTAATGGCGGTATTCTCTACCCGCAAACCGGCCATAATGGTATAGCCTTTGGGTAAAGCAAAAGTTAGCTCGCCATAGCCCGCGTATACGTTTTGGTTGTAATTATAAAGAAAAGAGTTGTTAGCATCTAAAATGTAAACCCCGGCTGTGTTTGCCAAAAGGGTATTTGCATCGCTATTAATATCACGGAAGATAGTTTTACCACCTGCTTCCAGCTTAAAGTTTTTGGTTATTGGGTCGGTATAATCTAACTGCAAAGTGTACTCGTTACCTTTTGCATTATTTATACTTTGCTGATTATTATAGCGCGATGAGTAAATGCTCGAATAATCAATATCAGCCGAGTTATGGCTCCATTGAGTTGAAAAACTGATCTCCTCGTCTTCTTTCTTAAACTTGTGGGTGTAGTCAATGTTCCAGTCAAAAGCGTCAATACTGGTTGAAACGTTAGACATAGTGCTATAAGATGCGTTATTAGCAGCGTTATTAAAATCAGTAAAAGAGTTAACCGAAGTTGCGTTGCTGCTAAACGGGGTTTGTGTCAGCTTAAACGTAGAGCTAATGTTGTTATAGTTATTAATGTCGTATGTAGATGTTACGTTACCCACATCCGCATGGCGCTTAATTACGCTTGTTCCATTGTTACTTTGTAAAGTGTGTACGTTTGCGGCCTGGAAAGTTTGGTCTGAAGAAACCAGCGAAGTCTGCGGCCACGTTAGGTTACCACCAAAGTTGGCCGTTAAGTTAAAGCGATTTTTGTTATAGCTTAAGCTTGCGTTACCGTTGTTTTGACGCGTGCCGACACCACCGCTTATTGCACCGCTGATACCTGAAATATTGCTGGTTTTAGTAATGATATTGATAATACCGGCTGTACCTTCTGCATCATATTTTGCAGACGGAGAAGTGATTACTTCAATAGTTTTGATCTGATCGGCAGGAATGGCTTTTAATACATCCGAAAGATTAGATGCAGTAGCACCTGATGGTTTTCCGTTGATCAGCACCCGCACGTTGCCATCGCCGCGCATAGAAACGTTACCGTTAATATCAACAGCAATTAGCGGAACTTTCTGTAAAACATCGGTAGCATTACCACCGGCAGATGTCAGATCTTTTTCGGCATTATAAACTATTTTATCAATACGGTTTTCAATTAATGCCTTTGCGCCGGTAACCTGTACTTCCTTTAATGTTTTTGCACTTGGGGAAATCACAACGGTCCCTAAGGCTTTGTCGGGCTTTGAAAGCGTGGTAGTGATGTTGTTTACTACTTTGGTTGGGTAGCCTACAAAAGTAATCTCGACCCTATAGGTACCGGGCTTTACGTTGTCTATTTTAAAGCTTCCTTTATCATCGGTTAAAACACCATTAAGCGGCGATTTACCGGTGCTCCTGAAAAGGGCAACGGTAGTATATGGCATGGTTTCTTTGGTAACCGAATCGATAACAGAACCCGATATGCGGCCAACTATGGTAGAGCCCCCTCCTAACTGCGCTTTAGCAGATAGAACGGAGCAGAAAATTGCAATAAGTATAAGTATTCGTTTCATTTGTCGTATTTTTCCTAATTGGAGGCGAAAGTACTGCAAATGTTACAACAGAACAGGCTATTTATTTTGGCAAATCGTCAGGTATATGTAATTAATACACTAAGGTGCTTTATACCACCATATTTACAATGCGCCCTTTAACTACAATTACCTTTTTAGGCGCTTTGCCATCCAGGTATTTTTGCACATCGGTATTGGCTAAAACAAAGGCTTCTATATCCGCAGGCTCAAGACTTAAGGAAATATTTAAGTTCATTTTAGTTTTACCGTTGATAGATATGGGGTAAGCAAATTCATCCTCGACCAAATAAGCCGGGTTAAATTTTGGATAAGCGGCGTAAGATAAAGTACCTGCCTTATTGCCCAGCTTCACCCACAACTCCTCGCAGATATGTGGGGCATAGGATGAAAGTACAACAACCAGGTTCTGCAAAATAGCGCTGTTATTACATTTCATATCGGTCAATTCATTAACCGCTATCATAAAGCTGGAGACAGAGGTATTGAACGAGAAGCGCTCTATGTCTTCCTCCACCTTGCGGATGATCTTATGCAACGATTTTAGCTCGGCTTTTGTTGGCTCGGCATCACTTACGGTAAATTCCCATGCCTCGTTATGAAACAACCGCCAAAATTTACGCAGGAACTTGAACACGCCCTCAATGCCATTGGTATTCCACGGTTTGCTTTGCTCCAGCGGACCCAAAAACATTTCATACATCCGCAGGGTATCGGCACCATAACGTTCTATTAGGTCATCCGGGTTAACTACATTGAACTTGGATTTGGACATCTTTTCAACCTCCACACCGCAGATATATTTGCCACCTTCTAAGATGAATTCCGCATCTGCATATTCAGGACGCCACTTTTTGAACTTATTGATATTCAATATATCATTCTCAACAATATTTACATCAACATGTAGTGGTGTAGTGTTATATTGCTTCACTAAGCCTTTAGAAACAAACGTATTAACAGGCCGACTCATTTCATCCACCAATCTATACACAAAATTACTCCGCCCCTGTATCATCCCCTGGTTAATGAGCTTTTTAAAAGGCTCTTCTTCAATTACCAGGCCCATGTCCTTCATAAACTTATTCCAGAAACGACTGTACAGCAAGTGGCCGGTAGCGTGTTCGCTGCCGCCTATGTACAGGTCAACATCCTTCCAGTAAGCAATGGCTTCTTTGGAGGCAAATGCTGCATCGTTATGCGCATCCATATAGCGGTACCAGTAAAAGCTGGAACCTGCCCAGCCGGGCATGGTGCTTAACTCGTAAGGGTACATTTCCGCCTCACCCCGGCCCTCTCCAAAGGAGAGGGTGCCATCAGCGGAATTTTCAAAAGTCCTCTCCTTTGGAGAGGATTTAGGTGAGGCTTTATACGCCCATCCCTCTGCCCTGCCCAACGGCGGTTCGCCGCTTTCTGTGGGTAGGTATTTATCTACTTCGGGTAATACTAATGGTAAATCCTGCTCGTCAATTAAGTACGGCAATCCGTCTTTAAAATAAACCGGTACCGGCTCGCCCCAATAACGCTGGCGGCCAAATATAGCATCGCGCATACGGAAGTTTACCTTTGCTTTGCCCGCGCCTATGGCTTCCAGTTTGGCAATAACGGCGGCGGTAGCTTCCTTATAGTTTAAACCGTTTATAAAATCCGAATTGATATATCTGCCTTCCTTGGTCGGGTCGGCTTCTGTTTCGATGTTTTGTATGTCGATAATCGGCGGTATCGGCAGGTTAAAATGTTTGGCAAATAAATAATCCCGCTGGTCGCCGGATGGTACGCCCATTACAGCGCCCGTGCCGTAGCCCGCCAATACATAATCAGCAATCCATATTGGCACCTTCTCGTTGTTCAGTGGATTAAGTACATAGCTACCCGTAAACGCACCCGATACCGTTTTCGCATCCGCCATGCGGTCAAGCTCCGATTTCTTTTTGGTTTGCTCGATGTAAGCATCAATAGCGCCTTTTTGTTCTATAGTGGTTAATTCAGCAACCAACTCATGTTCCGGTGCAAGCACCAATGATGTCACACCAAATATAGTGTCGACTCTCGTCGTGAACACTTCAATATATTCTTGACTCTTGATTCCTGATTTCTGACTCTCAATCGGAAATCTTACACTCGCACCCACACTCTTCCCAATCCAGTTGCGCTGCATTTCTTTTAGCTGTTCGGGCCAGTCAATGGTGTCTAAGCCTTGCAACAAGCGTTCGGCATACGCGGTGATGCGCATGCTCCATTGCATCATTTTCTTTTGCTCAACGGGATATCCGCCACGCTCGCTAAAACCGTCTTTTACCTCGTCATTTGCCAATACTGTTCCTAACGCCGCGCACCAGTTTACGGTACTTTCGCGCAGATAGGTTAGGCGGTATTTTAATAGTTCTGCTTGTTTATCGTTATGTGTAAATGCTTTCCATTCATCGGCAGTAAACCTCAATACTTCCTCATCACAAACCGCATTAATGCCAGCCGATCCGTTCTTTTCAAAATGAGCTACCATCTTATCAATACTTTCGGCTTTGTCCGCGTCTTTATTGTACCAGCTATTAAATAGCTGCATAAATATCCACTGTGTCCATTTATAAAAATCGGGCGAGCTGGTGCGCACCTCGCGGCTCCAGTCGAAAGAGAATCCTATTTGATCCAGTTGGCGGCGGTAAGTAGCAATATTAGCCTCGGTAGTAACGGCTGGGTGCTGGCCGGTTTGTATGGCATATTGCTCTGCAGGCAGACCGAACGAATCGTAACCCATCGGGTGCAATACGTTAAACCCTTTTAAGCGTTTATAGCGCGCAAAAATATCAGAAGCAATATAGCCCAGCGGGTGCCCTACATGCAGCCCGGCACCAGATGGGTATGGGAACATATCCAATACATAATATTTGGGTTTGGCGCTTTTATCTTCGGCTTTAAACGTTTGGTTATCGGCCCAAAACTGCTGCCACTTTTGCTCTATATCTTTAAACTGGTAATCCATTGTATTTTACTGTGGCTGCGAAAATAAGAAAATCCCTTTGAGTAATACAGGCTTTGTGCTTCTTTGTGTAAATTCTCTGTGAACTTTGTGGTTAAATAACCAAGCGGATAATTTAACCACAGAGATCACTAAGGCTGCACAAAGTACACAGAGAAAAGCATATCAGGTTTATAAAAGAGCAAGCACCTTTTTCATCTTTACCAAACCCAATACTTCGCCATCCGGCAGGTTAGCTTGCACCCGCTCTACTTCAAAATAGCCCCTTGCCTTGTATAACGGCACCCCGGGCAACGTTGCACCTAATTCAAAGCTGTTAAATCCATTGGTTTGCGCAGCAGCCTCGCATACATTAATAATGTGTTTGCCTATCCCCTTTCGGGCATGATCGGGATGTACAAAGAACGCACGTATACGGGCAGCATCTTTTTCAGGATCAAGCAGCGGGTCTTCAATTTCTTTATGCTGGTCGCCGCCATATAGGGTGTTTCTTTTACTCCAGCCGCCGCAACCCACGGTAACGCCATCAACTTCGGCCACATAATAAGTGCCGTCAATAATTAATTGCGTATGCACACCAAAAATATATTTAATGGCGCTCTCTATTTGGCTGGGCGTATAATAGCCAATACTTAAACCTCGAACGGATGAGGCTATCAGATCATTCAATTGAGGAACATCTTCTATAGTAGCAAGACGGGTGGTAATTAACATGCAGGCAATTTAATCAGTATTTACTTTAATTGAACGCCTTTAAAAAACGCCCAAATCACTTCGCAGGCGTTTAAGTTTTTTGTGGTGGCACCGATGATAAATTTAGGTAAATATTGCCACCCCGATGGCCAGGTATGCCCGCCGTCAACAATAGTATACCCTATTACCTTAACCCCGTTTGCTGGATTGGTATAATCTTCCTTTATTACAGATGTGCCATCATGCGCCCTGTCGGGCAGGTTGGTGATAACCAATTTACCGGTATAGCCTGCAACTTCGGCCCATTTATTTAAAGTTTGTTCATGCCCTAAAATGGCCCCGCCGGCTGCACCCTTAACCTTACCACCAAAGTACGGTACCAATGGATCTTTTGTGCCTTGTATATACATTACCGATATGGGTTTTACAGGCTGATACCCCGCTTCCGAATCCATCGAAGCGCCTACAGCAGCAATAGCCGCCACCCGGTTGCTCAACTGGCAAGCCAGCCTTGACGACATATACCCCCCGTTTGACATGCCCGTAGCATATATCCTTGTAGAATCGGCATTATAAGTTTTAATAATATAGGCAATGAGTTGGTCAATAAACTTCACGTCATCCACATTCTTTTTGTTTGATTTGGTTTCGCGCCCATCATTCCAGCTTTTGTCGATACCCCGTGGGCACACTACCAAGAAATGCTCCCTGTCTGCTACCGGCCTAAAATCGGCCAGTTTAAACATACCCTCATCGGTACCTAAACCACCATGCAGTGAAAGAACTACGGGTAGTTTATTCGCTTTATCCCACCCTTGCGGAACGTAGGTTATAAATTCCCTTTTAAGACCATCAACTATTATCTCGCCTTTCTTTTCCTGTGCGGAGGAGTTAAGGGTGAATAGCGCGAGGATTAGGATTAAAAGGGGCTTGATGTTTAGCATGTACTAATATAAAATAAAACCTTTCAAACTTCTGCAACCTTTACAACATTTCAAACCAAAAACCTATCTTTGCCCATGCAAGAAAAAATCCTCATTCTTGACTTTGGTTCGCAGTTTACGCAATTGATAGCGCGCCGTGTCAGGGAGCTCAATATTTACTGTGAGATCCACCCCTTCAATAAAGTTCCAGAAGTTGACAGCAGTGTAAAAGGTATCATCCTTTCGGGCAGTCCCTATTCTGTAAGGCAGGAAGACGCGCCCTATTTTGACTTTAAAAAGTTTCATAATACACTGCCAATTTTAGGCGTTTGTTATGGCGCGCAGTACGTGGCTCATTTTCATGGCGGCGAGGTTTTGCCATCAAGCACCCGCGAATATGGCCGGGCCAACTTGCAATATATCGATACTAAAAACCCTTTATTTAAGCTTATACCGGCAAATTCGCAGGTATGGATGTCGCACGGCGATACCATTGCCAGTATTGGTGCCGATTTTGAAATTATAGCCAGTACGGATACCGTTAAAGTTGCCGCATACCACGTAAAAGATAGCCAAACCTACGGCATACAGTTTCACCCCGAGGTGACGCATAGCACTGACGGCAAGCAACTGCTGCATAACTTTTTGGTGGATATTTGCCATTGCAAGCAGGACTGGACACCCGATTCGTTTGTTGAAACTACAATTGCCGCGCTGAAAGAGAAGTTAGGGGATGATAAAGTGGTATTGGGTCTTTCCGGCGGTGTGGATTCGTCTGTTGCTGCGGTGTTATTGCACCATGCCATTGGTAAAAACCTGCATTGCATATTTGTTGATAACGGCTTATTGCGCAAGGATGAGTACCAATCGGTACTGGATTCGTACCAGCACATGGGGCTTAATATAAAGGGCATTGATGCCAAACAACGTTTTTACGATGCGCTAGCCGGTTTAACCGACCCTGAGAAAAAACGTAAGGCCATTGGCCGTGTATTTATCGAAGTTTTTGATGATGCAGCCCACGAAGTACAAAATGTAAAATGGCTTGGGCAGGGCACTATCTACCCGGATGTTATCGAATCGGTTTCGGTTAAAGGGCCATCGGCTACTATCAAATCGCACCATAACGTTGGCGGCTTGCCCGATTTTATGAAGTTGAAAGTGGTTGAGCCGTTGAATACTTTATTTAAAGATGAGGTTCGCCGTGTTGGCAAGGCCTTAGGCATTGACCCGAACATATTGGGCCGCCACCCTTTCCCGGGGCCTGGTTTAGCTATCCGTATTTTGGGCGAGGTTACCCCGCAAAAAGTGGCAATTTTACAGGAAGCAGATGCGATTTATATCAACAATTTGCGGTCGGCAGGTGTTTATGATAAGGTGTGGCAGGCGGGCTCCATATTCCTGCCGGTGCAATCTGTAGGTGTTATGGGCGATGAGCGGACGTATGAGAATGTGATATGCCTGCGTGCCGTGGAATCATTGGACGGGATGACCGCCGACTGGTGCCATTTACCATACGACCTTCTGGCGAAGATATCAAACGAGATCATCAACAATGTAAAGGGCATTAACCGGGTTGTCTATGATATCAGCTCGAAACCACCCGCCACCATCGAATGGGAATAGTCAATTAGCGGCAGCATGAAAGCCATTAACCAGCTTAAAACGTTTCAGCGTATTTTGGAAGAATTTCCGGCTGATACACCTTTAGGCAAATTTTTACCGGGTTTTTACCGCCAGAATAAGCAAATGGGATCAACCGACAGGCGCATTGCCAATAGGTTGGTATATAATTATTTCAGGTTGGGCAAAGCCCTGCCCCATTTACCAGCAGACGAGCGCCTGTTCATTGCCGAATTTTTATGCAATACCCAGGTCAACTCCTTCCTGCAACATTTCAAACCCGACTGGGCAGCTTGCATTGGTTTTACGTTGGCTGAAAAAATAGCCCTAATTAAAACCGCGCACCCGGATTTTGATTTGGGTGATGTATTCCCGTGGATAAAAGAGGTTTCTGACGATATTGATAAAACAGCATTTTTAGAATCCTTTTTCACGCAGCCCGACCTATTTATCCATGTTCATAATGGGTATGACCATTTGGTAAAAGCCGAATTGAGCAAAGCCGATATTGTCTTTAAGGACGAAGGGAACGGCTGCTTTAGCCTGCCCAATGGCACAAGGTTAGAGAACATCTTCCCTACCCAGCATTGGTTCGAGGTGCAGGACCATTCCTCGCAGCAAACAGCCAGCTTTTTTAAACCTAACAAATGGGATAGCTGGTGGGATGCCTGCGCGGCATCTGGCGGAAAATCACTATTACTGCACGAGGATGAGCCGGATATTAAGCTGGTGGTGTCTGACATCCGCGAGTCTATCTTAGCTAATTTAGATGAACGCTTTATACAAGCAGGCTTGCGCAAGTATCAAAAAAAGGTATTGGACCTCACCCAAAACGTAGACCAAACCCTGCATGATTATGAGTTTGACGGCATTATACTGGATGCCCCTTGCAGCGGCTCTGGAACCTGGGGCCGCACCCCGGAGATGATAAGCCAGTTTGACGCGCATAAAATTGAATTCTTTCAAAAACTGCAAAAGACCATTGCCGCCAATGTAATTAAATACCTAAAAACCGGGAAACCGTTAATTTACATTACCTGCTCGGCTTTTAAAGCGGAGAATGAGGATGTGGTGGATTATTTGGTGAGGGAATTGGAAATGAAAGTAGAAGCGCAGCAAGTGTTGAAGGGATATGAGTGGAGGGCTGATACGATGTTTGTTTGCCGACTTGTAAAGATTTGAGAATTGGTTGATTTGAAGATTTGAAAATGCAATAAATTTAATTTTCAAATCTTCAAATTTTCAAATTCATTAGCAAGATAAATCATATCTCTTTACGAATTCGGCCTTAATTTTACAGCATGAAAGAAGCTACCCGGGCATTCTATTTAGAAAGGATAAACGCTGTTAAAGACTATATAAATAGCCATTATGCCACAGCATCGACCATGGCAATCGCGGCGGAGTTCAATTTCTCGAAATATCATTTATGCCATATTTTCAAAGCTATTACCGGAAACCCTATAGCGAAATATATTAATACGGTCCGCCTTCAAAAATCGTTCGATGAAATAGTTTATACCAAAAAAACACTTTTAGAGATCGCGCTAAATTGCGGCTTCAATAATTACGAGACCTTAACCCGGGCGTTTTCAAACCAGTATAAAGTTGCACCTTATGACCTTAGAAATATCCTTTACCTATTACAGCAGGATGGCAAAGTACCTCCAATAAATTTTCAGCTCATTTGCCTGCACAGCCAGGAAAACGGCGGGCTGAATGATTTAAAAAAGGATGGTAAACAACGTGTATTTATTGCCGAAAGAAACGCTGATCCGGTCAATAAGAAAAACAAATACTTAATAAACCCTTATACTAAATAGATGTTGACAGACTTTTTAAAAGCGGAAGGCTTTTTCGCGATCCCGCTTACCGCTACTAAGGCAGGCCATTTTATGCTTTCCATATTAATAGAAAACCAGCCATTCCGGTTTATTTTGGACACTGGAGCAGGAAGTACCGTTTTGGATATCGGCATAGCCGAACAAAATAATTTTATTACTAAGGAATTGGAAGAAAGCGCAGGGGGGCTGGGAACTTCGGAGATGAAAATTTATAAAACCCCGCCTGTCGAAATAAAGATCGGGGACCTAACAATTACGCAACTCCCTGTTTTTTGCCTCGATCTGAGCCATGAAACAAAAGCCCTGTTAAAAAAGGGAATAGAAGAGCCCGCGCAAGGCGTGCTTGGAGCCGACGTCCTGCTTCGGCATAAAGCTATTATTGATTATGGCAGCAATACGTTGTTTTTAGCTGCCTCCGTTTAACACCATAAAGCAGGTAGTGCCTCAGTTTGAAATTTATTTTTCACTTGTAGCCTCAAACCCATATCGTATTGCCGCTTCAAGTATGTTAATGTTTATATCTTTTAGCGTTTTGAATTTAATGCAATACCCGGTCACGCTCGCCTTGCCTATTTCTTTTCCATACGTTTGGGCCAAGTATGTCTTATCCTTGAGACCGAGGATATAGACAGAGATTCCGGTTGTGTTTGCGCTCAAACCAATTTGAAAAAAATCCCTGGTCTTTCCATCAGCATATTTTATGGTGTAAAATCCATAACCTATATTAGGGTTACTAACCGTTTTATTTTCGCTGTTTTTGCCATTGTCGAACCATAATCTACAACCCGGTAAAACTTGAAGGATGAGCTTATGCAATTGTTGCATATCATTACGCTTCAATTCAGGTTGGCTGGCGATGTACTCTTTGATTTGTTCTTGTACCTCCATAAAAAATATTGAATTATAGGTTACTTACTAGAAAGTACTTTCCTCTTTTTTGGGTTAATCATTCAAAATTGAGACACTGTAATAGAGCAAGGGCTATAAATATGTATACTCATAAATAACTTTATCGCTATTCCCATCAGTTCAAGATTCTTCGCTATCGCTCAGAGCGACAGGCGGTTTTTTATTTCTTGAACGGCACTGGTAATTCATCATAATAATCCTTTTGATATTCTTCTAACCTACCACCGCTTAAACCCACCACATATTCGAATAATGTAAAGTTAAATTTTACCAAAATTTCCTTATCGAAAAATTCCTTATGTTGGGTATATAGTTCATTAGTTATAAAATATCCGTGTACATCATCAAATAAAAACCTTTCATTAATAATTTGATCTTTAAAAAGTTCTTCGAATTTATTGTATGGGATATGCGAGATATTTATCATTCCAAATAACTCATTCTCCCTCCATAATTCTAAAAAAACCTTATAATAATATTTATCCATTGCTAAAATTTATTTTAGTGCTGCACATCTACAAATGCGTATTACTCCTAAACAATTTAATCGCTATCGCCAATAAAATTATCCCGAATGCTTTGCGCAGTATATCTATACCTGTTTTACCGAAAAGTTTTTCGAGCCATTGCACATTTTTGAGTACCAGGTAAACAAATACGGTGTTGATAATGATGCCTATTATTATTTCCTCTGTTTGATATTGGGATTTGAGAGAAAGCAGCGTGGTCATAGTTCCGGCGCCGGCGATGAGGGGGAATGCCAGCGGAACGATGGAAGCCGTGCTGCCCAGATCATCAGACTTAAAGAGATGTATACCTAATATCATTTCCATAGCGATGATGAATATTACTAACGAGCCTGCAATGGCGAATGAAGCCACGTCAAGCCCGATAACATCCAATAGGTCATCGCCAACAAATAAGAACACAACCATTAATACCAGCACTACAATGCTTGCTTTCTCCGACTCGATATGCCCTGCACGCTGGCGCAATTGAATAATAACGGGTATAGCACCCAATATATCAATGATCGCGAAGAGGATCATGGTAACGGATAGTACTTCTTTAAAATTTACCGGATGCATAGTGGTAGTTGTTTATTCGCGTGCCTTTAACCTAAAGGTAAACAAAAGTGCGATTAAAATATATAACGATGCTAACCAGAATACAGAATGTACAGAAATTGCGGTTACCAAGCCCGCTGTTATGGGCCCCAAGGTTTGGCCGATAGAACCATAGGATTGGTTGATACCCATTACCTGCCCCTGTTTAGCCGGGTCATTATGGTCGGCAATGGTGGCATTGAGCATGGGGTTGCGCAGGCCATTAAATAAGCCATAAACAAACATACAGGCCGCAAACGTTAAAAATACGGATGTAAAACCCGAAGCAAACATTGCCATTAAACAAAGCGCGGTAGACAGTATCAATATCAATGCCTTTGAAGGTATGATCCTGGTAAAGAAAGGAACCGCCAATTGCATGATGATACCTGTTACCGCAAACCCGGCATAAAACAAGCCGATGCTTGATGGCGTAAGCTTTAATACATCAACCGTTAGCGTTTGGAAACCGATGATCATAGTGAATTGCGCCATAGTTAGTAAGAAGCCGATAAAGATAGCTGTACCGATGACCGGCATTTTTAACACGGTTATTAACGATGTAAAGCTAAACCGCGCTTTGCTTATTATTGTTCCGCGCGGATTGGTTTCCTTTAACAGGAAGATAGTAGATAACGTACCGATCAATGCTATACCCGCCGCGAAAAAGAATGGCACTTGTATCCCCCACTTGCTTAACAACCCGCCCAGCGCCGGACCAATGATAAACCCAAACCCAAATGCTGAGCCGATGATACCAAACCTTTTTGCCCGGTTTTGCGGCGTAGAGGTATCTGATACCATGGCCTGCGCCACGGATATATTACCGCCGGTTATGCCGTCCAGCAAGCGTGCTGCAAACAGCATGATGATGCTACGCGCTTCGGCAAACATAATAAAGGATATGCAGGTACCTGCAAGGCTGATTGCCAATAAAGGCTTGCGCCCGTATTTGTCCGACAGTGCGCCCAATAACGGCGTGGCAAAAAATTGAGCAATAGAAAAAGAAGCGGTAAGTAAGCCTAAGGTTTGTTGCGTTAAGCCAAATTCTTTACCGTAAGGATAAAGCAACGGCACAATTATTCCAAACCCCAACGAATTGATGATACAAATAAATACCAGTATCCAAAGGTTACTGTCTTTTTTCACGGTTTAAATTGGTTATAAATTCGTTTGTTTAAACATCGCATATTTTACTCTCCCGGTCTTTGCTTCGCTCGACCACCCTCTCTTCACCTTCGGTGGAAAGAGGGATTTTTTCCTTCACCCTCTTTCCGCGTAGCGAAGAGAGGGTCGACAAGCGGTTTAGCGTAGTCGGGGTGAGTAAACTCGCCGATTGAATTGGTTAAAACTATGGCAATAATAAACAAAAAAGGTTCTGAAATTCAGAACCTTTTTATAGTAATTGTTAAATTTCTTTAATTAATCCTTTTTTTCAAAATCGGTAGCGCTTGGCAATATCTCACCTACCATACTCAATTTGCTGTTTTTACGGCTGTAGCTAAAATAGATCACCAAGCCTATCACCATCCAGCCCAGTGCCGCCAATTGGGTGGTTATATCCAGGCTGGATATCATAGCAGCACAAACAAGAATGCCCAGTATAGGTACCAATGGCACCAGCGGGGTTTTAAATGGCCTTACCAGGTTTGGCTCTTTCTTACGAAGGATTATTACCCCAATACATACCACCACAAAAGCGAATAGCGTACCTATTGAGGTAAGGTCGCCGGCAACGCTGCCTGGTAAAAACGCAGCGAATGCTCCTACAAACACAAACAATATCATGTTACTTTTATAGGGTGTGCTGAATTTAGGGTGCAGATCGCTAAATACTTTTGGCAGCAACCCATCTGTCGACATCGTATAGAAAACCCTCGACTGACCTAATAACATCACCAGTATTACCGATGAGAAACCGGCCAATATAGCGATAGTCACCAGGGTTGACAGCCATGAATAACCTGCCATGTAATGACTTATGGCATAAGCTACTGACGCTTCTTTACCACCGCCCATAAAATCGGTATAAGGCGCTACACCAGTTAGCACCCATGAGAAAAGAACATACAAAATTGTACAAACAACCAACGAGCCTAAAATACCTATCGGCATATCGCGCTTTGGATTTTTTGCTTCCTGGGCCGCTGTGGATACCGCGTCAAAACCAATAAAGGCAAAAAACACAACACCTGCGCCTCTTAATACGCCGCCCCAGCCGTGATTTTTCCATGGCAGGTAGGAATACATAGTACCATTGGGCTGCATCACATCCGGTGCATTATCAGGAATTAGGTAAGGTGTATGATTTGCAGGATTAATAAACTGCCAGCCGATGGCTATAAATACCAATACAATGGCCACTTTAATAAATACAATTACTGCGTTCAGCGTAGCTGATTCTTGTGTGCCTTTTATCAGAACAGCAGATAGAACAAGCAATATAAATAATGCAGGCAAGTTGACAATGCCGTGGTGGCTTGCGCCGTTTACAAGCACCGACTCCATAGGCGAGTGGCACCATTCGTAGGGTATTTTGCCCCCAACGAGGTTGTTGAGGTACTCGCTCCAACTTATCGACACGGTAGCAGCTCCCAATGCATATTCTAACACAAGAGCCCAACCAATTATCCAGGCAACAATTTCGCCCATAGTAGCATACGCATAAGTGTAGGCACTACCAGCAATAGGGATGATAGATGCAAATTCGGCATAGCATAAGCCGGCGAAAGCGCACCCAATCGCTGCGACAATAAATGAAATGGTTACAGCAGGCCCCGCATGTTCGCCGGCAGCGGAAGCCGTTCTTACAAACAAGCCTGCACCAATAATAGCGCCAATGCCCAACGCAATTAAGTTACCAGAGCCAAGCGTTCGTTTAAGGGTTGATGCCCCCTCTTCGGGAGTGGCCATTAATTGTGCCAGAGATTTTTTTACAAATAATTTCATATAGTAATTAGTTCAGTTAATCTTACTTCCAAACATACTTATTTTTATTGAAAAGATAAAAAAGGCGAAGAAACATCGATATATAATGAAATGTTTTTAATTATTTCCCAAATATCGATGCCAGCATTTTATCCATATCCTCATCGCTACCGCCATAACTATCACCAAAACGGCCTATTATTTTACCGGTAGGATCAATGAGGATTTTTGTAGGGATAGTATGAATGCCATATTTCCCGTTAATATCATTTGGGTTAGTTATCCCTTTTCTTGCCATATCCATATCCAGGCCGCGCAATACATGGTGCCATACGCCTACCTTGTCTTTCGCTATGGCACCTTTCCATAGCTCGGGTTTGGTATCATCATCGGCAATGCCAATAACCTCATAGCCCTTATCTTTATATTTATTATACAGGGCCAGCATGTGGGGGCTGCCCTCGCGGCAAGGCACACACCAGCTTGCCCAAAAATCGAGCATTACATATTTACCTTTGAAGTCGGCTAATGATAAGGGTTTGCCGTTAATATCTGTACGCGAAAACTCAGCAGCTATATTGCCGGGCGACCCTGCTTCTATCTTTTTAATTTCTATCTCCAGGTTTTTACCCTGTGTGCTTTCCTTCAATTCAGCATTGTAGCCATTATAGATGCGTTTAATAGAATCAAGGCGCATATCCGAAACCAGCACCCGCATTTCATCCGCAGTAACATAAGACGATGGATGAGTTAAAAAGAACGCGTACTTTACTTTCTTTATCCTGGCCCTAAATGGGTCGAGCTTATCGCGTATAGCAGAGGCTTTGTCGTGATCTTTTTCTTTATAAAGCGCGTCAATAATAGGTTGTTCTTCGGCGTGGATGGAAGCGGTAAGCTTATCCAGTTCGTCCTTATCAATTTGCGTTTTTGAGCCGGTTATTTTCAGGCCGGCTAACATGGCAGGGTTACCTGTAAGCGCAATGGTACCGGGTTCGAGGTAGAAGTTCTTTGTTCGCGCTTCCCGCTCACTTGAACTGATAACCTCGCCTTTATTTTTAAAAAGAATGGTCGAACTTGTTGGGCGCGAAATATTACCGGTCACTGTAAATTCGCCGGATAATGAAATGGGATACGTTTCATGCACATATTTGGCCGCGGCGCTGGTATAGCTAACCATTACAGAATCCATATGCACACCGCTTAATTTGCCGTTTAAAGTAAATTGCTGTGCAAAGGCTTGTTGCAGGAACAATAAGGTAACAATGACTCCGACTATCTTTTTCATAAATAAATATAGCAAACTTTACGACAACCAAAAAGAGCTTCTTATTCAGAAGCCCTTTTATTTACCAGGTAGTTGCCTGCGGGGACACAGGCAATGGGTTAAAATTGTATTATTTTAATGCAATAATTGCAAGACCAATAATTACGACCACCAGTACCGCAACAAAAATCAAATAACCTATTAAATAATAAATTTTGTACTTATTGAACGATTCTTTTTTTCTATAGCTCTTAATTAGAAAAAACAAACCTGACGGGATGAAATAAAGTATCCCTAAAAAAAATAAACTACCTACTGTGCCTTGAATTATTTATTGACATCCAGTTTCCCAAATATCTTGTCAAAAAGCATCATCAAGACAAATATCCCGAGCGATATCTTGAAATATAATTTTGCTTTATGGTAATAATCAGGAGTTAAATCGGCAGCGTCCATCGCTTTATTATTATTTTGCTAAACAAAAAGGGGATATCAATTAAGATATCCCCCTTTAGTTACTATTTAAGCTTTTTTATCGATCCTTATAGTATGTGTTATCATCGACCGTTTATGCAACTCCTGTTGCAATCGCGGGCTGTTGGTAACCGCTTTTTGCAAATGCGGGGCAATAACTAACGACACGATAGACATGAGCTTGATCAAAATATTCATTGATGGGCCCGAAGTATCTTTAAACGGATCGCCTACGGTATCACCGGTTACAGATGCCTTATGCGGTTCTGATTTTTTGTAGAACATTTCGCCGTTTATCTCAACGCCTTTTTCGAATGATTTTTTAGCATTATCCCATGCACCACCTGCATTGCTTTGGAAAATTCCCATTAATACGCCCGATACGGTAACACCTGCTAATAAGCCGCCCAACACTTCGGGGCCAAAGGCGAAGCCGATAATGATTGGAGTGATTAGTGCGATCAAGCCCGGGGCTACCATCTCGCGGATAGATGCCTTGGTGGAGATAGCCACACACTTTTCATATTCGGGTTTGGCTTCGTAGGTCATGATACCCGGTATCTCATGAAACTGGCGGCGCACTTCCTGCACCATTGCCATAGCTGCGCGACCCACTGCCGAAATACACAATGCCGAAAATATAAATGGTATCATACCGCCAACAAATAAGCCGGCCAGTACATCTGCTTTGTAAATATCAATATGGTCGATACCCGCCACACCCACAAAGGCGGCAAATAGCGCAAGCGAGGTTAAGGCTGCCGATGCGATGGCAAAACCTTTACCTGTAGCAGCGGTAGTGTTACCTACGGCATCTAAATTATCTGTACGGTGACGAACTTCTTCGGGTAGGCGGCTCATTTCGGCTATACCACCTGCGTTGTCAGCGATAGGGCCAAAAGCATCTATGGATAATTGCATGGCTGTAGTGGCCATCATACCCGCGGCAGCTATAGATACGCCATATAAGCCTGCAAAGTGGAACGAGCCATAAATACCTGCGGCTAATACTAAAATTGGTAATACGGTAGATTCCATACCCACCGCTAAACCGCCAATAATATTAGTGGCATGGCCCGTTGATGACTGGCGGATAATGCTCAGTACCGGGCGCTTGCCCATAGCGGTATAATATTCGGTAATAATAGACATCAGCGTACCTACAATTAAACCAACAACTATCGAATAGAAAACATCGTATTTGTCAAACTCAACCGCGCCGCCTTTTATCATGTGTAAAGCTCCGGCTATTTCGTCACGTCTAAGGTGCATTGGCCCATCGGGCAATATCCAAACTACGGCAAAATAAGTCGCGATAGCTGTTAATACGATAGATGTCCAGTTACCTATATTTAGCGCGTTTTGTACGCTGTCTGTTTCTTTTTTAATCTTTACAAATGAGGCGCCGACAATGGAGAATATCAAACCCAAGCCTGCAATTACCATCGGCAACAATACCGGTGCAATGCCGCCAAAATGGTCAGTCGAGTAAATTTCGCGGCCCAGTACCATTGTGGCCAACATGGTAGCCACATAAGAGCCGAACAGATCGGCGCCCATACCGGCAACATCGCCCACGTTGTCACCCACATTATCGGCAATAGTTGCGGGGTTACGCACATCATCTTCGGGGATACCTGCCTCTACTTTACCCACCAAATCAGCACCCACATCAGCGGCTTTGGTATAGATGCCGCCACCTACACGGGCAAATAATGCTATTGATTCTGCACCTAAAGAAAACCCAGCTAAAACGTCAAGCGCTTTTGCCATTGCTTCGCCATTAACGCTGCCACCGGCAACGTTTACCACATACATATTGTAAAATACAATAAAAAGCGAACCTAAACCTATAACCGCTAATCCGGCTACGCCTAAACCCATAACGGTACCGCCTGTAAATGACACCTTTAAAGCCTTAGCCAAACTGGTACGTGCTGCTTGGGTAGTGCGCACATTTGCCTTGGTAGCAATGCGCATACCCATATAGCCCGCAAAGGCAGAAAGGAACGCGCCGCATACAAATGATATCGCAATAACCGGGCTTGATGTAGCTACCGTTGTGCCTGAATAGGCCAGCAATAAACCAGCTATCACCACAAAATAGCCCAACACTTTCCACTCGGCACGTAAAAAGGCCATAGCACCATCGGCAATATAGCCCGATAGCTCGGTCATGTTAGCATCCCCGGTTTCTTGTTTGGTGACCCAGGCTGATTTGATAGCCATCACCACAAGTCCAATAATACCAAAGACAGGAATTAAGTAGATTAAATTATTGTAGAAAAAATCCATATTTATAAATTAGTTATTAAAATATTTATCGGTATTTATTATTTAATCAGGGATTAATAAATAATGGCGCAAATTAGCAAAATTAATTTCTTTACAACAGCCCCTTAATTATAAAGTTTTTTGATAGTTTAGAACTTTAATCTCTTAAAGCACAAGATGGAAAAAAATTCTACAAACCCCAAATTAAAGCATGAATTAGGCTTGCTGGATGGTACTATGCTGGTAGCCGGCTCCATGATAGGTTCGGGTATATTTATAGTAGCGGCAGATATTGTACGCAATGTTGGCTCATCAGGATGGCTCATAGCAGTATGGCTCATTACCGGGTTTATGACCATAACCGCTGCTGTAAGCTATGGCGAACTAAGCGCTATGTTCCCCAAAGCTGGCGGGCAATATGTTTACTTAAAAGAATCTTATAATAAGCTGGTCGCATTTTTATATGGCTGGAGTTTTTTCGCCGTAATACAAACGGGTACAATTGCCGCGGTTGGTGTGGCATTTTCAAAATTCACCGCTTATTTAATTCCGGCGGTGAGCGAGGATAATATCCTGTTCAGTACTATGATAGGTTCGTGGCATTTTACCATAAGCGCGGCGCAATGTGTTTCTATTGTGATGATCATTTTTTTGACCTTCATTAACACACGAGGTGTTAAAAGTGGCAAGATCATTCAAAACACCTTTACCATAACCAAATTGGCGAGTTTATTCGGGTTGATCATATTCGGGTTTATCATGTTGAAGGGCGATGTATGGCACGCTAACTGGACCGATGCCTGGAACATCCATAAACTAAACCCGGATAATAACGTGGCCAGCTATGGCATTGCCGCTGCAGTAGGCGCTATTGCCGCTTCAATGGTAGGTTCAATTTTCAGCAGTGATGCCTGGAACAGTGTAACCTTTATTGCAGGCGAAATGAAAATCCGCAACGTAATGTAGGGCTAAGTTTGTTTTTAGGTACGCTGATAGTTACCCTTATATATGTGAGTATTAATTTTGTTTATACCGGTGTTTTACCTTTACATGCTATTGCTACCGCCCCTAAAGACCGCGTGGCTGTAGAGGCATCGCAGGTAATATTTGGACATGTAGGTACGGTTATCATCGCGCTAATGATCATGGTATCTACCTTTGGCTGTAATAATGGCTTGATAATGGCAGGCGCGCGTGTTTATTATACCATGGCAAAAGACGGCGTATTTTTTAAGCGTACAGGAACTTTAAACAAAAATGCTGTACCCAGCTTTGGTTTATGGATTCAATGCCTGGTAGCTGGCATATTGTGTCTGAGCGGCAAATATGGCGATCTGCTGGATATGATATCCTTTGTGGTAGTGATATTTTATGTGCTTACAATTTTGGGTATCTATATATTACGCGTAAAACGCCCGGATGCAGAGCGGCCCTACAAGGCATTTGGCTACCCGGTTTTACCTGCTATTTATATGGTGATGGGTATAGCCTTTTGCATATTATTGATTATTTACAAACCAAACTTTACCTGGCCGGGTTTAATTATAGTGCTGATAGGCATACCTATTTATTATATAACGCAACGCTATTCAACGCATGAAGCGGATACAGACAGGGTTAATTAGTTTATTGCTGATAGCAGGGCAAGTTTGCGCGCAGTCAACATTACACGAAAAGATACAGACCGCTTTTAACCTGCTGCAGGCCGATAGCCAATGCCGGTATGGTACGGTGACGTTAACCGTTTTGGATGCTAAAACCGGGGAGCAGATATTTGCAGCAAATTCGGATGTGGGGTTGCAGCCCGGCTCAACCATGAAAACCGTTACTACCATTACCGCGTTTAATGTATTGGGTAAAGATTTTCAGTATCAAACTCAATATGGCTATACCGGTACCATAACCAACGGAACGCTTAACGGCGATATCATCATCAAAGGCAGCGGCGACCCTACCCTGGGCAGCTGGCGGTGGGAAACAACCAAACAAATTCATGTGCTGTACCAAATGGTTACCGCCATGCAGCGTGCAGGTATAAAGAATATTAACGGGCGTATTATTGGTGATGATTCTGCCTTTGGCTCACAAACCATCCCCGACAGATGGATATGGCAGGACCTGGGTACCTATTACGGCGCGGGCATTACGGCGCTTTGTTGGGGCGAGAACCAGTTTGATCTTGTTTTAAAAACAGGACGTGTTAATACACCTATCAGCATAGCCGGAACAATACCTGCCATGCCTTACCTAACTTTTAAAAGCGAACTCATCAACGGTACAGCGGGAACCGGCGACAATGCTTATCCTTTTTTGCCTATCGGCAACAGCAATTTAATGTACGTGCGCGGCACTTTTGCCGTCGACGAGAATAAGAAAACGGTATCTGCCGCCCTACCCAACCCCGCTTACGACCTGGCTTACCGCCTAACTGATACTTTAAAGCGCATAGGCATTGCTACTTCAGGCCAGCCCGAATCAACCACTACGCTAACTATAAAGGGGCAACAAGCTATGCCTATTACTACCAGCCTGGGCGCTATAACCTCGCCCGAGTTGAGTAAAATAGTTTACTGGACCAACCGCAAAAGCATTAACCTGTATGCCGAAGAATTGTTAAAGGCAATAGCTCTTAAATCGGGTTTAACAGCCAGCACGGCTGAGGGGGTTAAGGTGTTGCATAATTTTTGGAAAGCCCGCGGTATTGATACCAATGCGATGGATGTAGATGACGGATGCGGCTTATCCCCTTCGGACAGGATAACTTCACGTACAATAGCCACTGTCCTGCAATCGGCAAAATCTGCAGCCTGGTTTCCTGATTTTTATGAGAGCCTGCCTGTTTATAACGACATGCACATGAAGAGCGGCAGTATCCATAATGTACAAGCCTATGCCGGTTACCAAACCCACCAGGGGCGCGACCTTTGCTTCTCTATCATCGTTAACAATTACAATGGCTCGACCAAAGGCATAAAAGACAAAATGTTCAAGGTTTTGGATGAACTGAAGTAGAGATAAGTTCGCAGTAGGCAATGTGCAGTTTGCATTAAACTTTTCCCCAATACTTGCGCTCGTCTGTGACGAGTGCTTAATGTGGGTTAGCATTTGCAATGCTATTTGTGGCGATGCAATCGCCAGGCTATTTTAAGCACTCGTTTTAAACGAGCGCAAGTTTATGTTTATAATAACAGTAAAGGCTTCGAAAATCGAAGCCTTTACTGTTATTAGTATTGTGGGCGGTGTTTGATCTAATCATTTATCGCCTTAACACCCGGCAATTCCTTGCCTTCCATATACTCTAACAACGCACCGCCGCCGGTGGATACGTAACTAACCTCATTGGTAAGGTTAAACTTAGCTACGGCTGCCGCGCTGTCGCCGCCGCCTATGAGGGAGAATGCGCCGTTTTCGGTAGCTTTTACAACAGCTTCGGCAATGGCTTTAGTGCCGACCAAAAATTTCTCCATCTCAAAAACACCCATAGGGCCATTCCATAATATAGTCTTTGAATTTTCAACCACTTTGCTAAACAAGGCCACAGTTTCGGGGCCAATATCTAAACCCATCCAGCCATCAGGTATCTCCCCGGTTTTTGCTAAGCCGGTTTTTGCATCGTTCGAGAATTTATCTGCAGTAACATTGTCCACAGGCAATAAAAGGTTTACACCTTTAGCCTTTGCTTTTTCAACCAGGCTAAGTGCAAGGTCAAGCTTATCCAATTCAACTAACGAAGTGCCGATATTTCCGCCATCGGCCTTAGCAAATGTGTAGGCCATACCGCCACCGATTATAAGGTTATCCACTTTGTCCAATAGTTTTTCTATCAATTCTATCTTATCAGATACCTTAGAACCACCCATAATAGCGGTAAAAGGCTTTTCAGCGCCGTTCAATATCTTTTCGGCGTTAGCCAATTCGGCGGCCATCAGGTAACCAAAGTATTTAGCATCAGGGAAGAATTGCGCAATGATGGATGTTGAGGCATGCGCGCGGTGGGCTGTACCAAACGCATCGTTTACATATACATCGCCCAGTTTGGACAATTTTTCGGCGAATGCCTTATCGCCTTTTTCTTCTTCAGGGTAAAAGCGCAGGTTCTCTAATAATAATACTTCGCCTTTTTCCAGTTCTTTGGCTTTGGTTATAGCTTCCTCGCCAATACAATCATCAGCAAACTCTACCTGCTGGCCTAACAGATCAGACAAGTGCGGTATCAAATGCTTTAAGGAATATTTTTCTTCCGGTCCACCTTTTGGCCTACCCAGGTGCGACATCAATATTACCTCTCCCCCATCAGTCAGTATCTTTTTGATGGTGGGCAGGGCGGCTGTCATGCGATTATCATCCGTAATATTATAGTCTTCATCAAGCGGGACATTAAAATCCACCCGTACTAATGCTTTTTTTCCTAAAAATTTAACCTGGTCTATCGTTTTCATAAGTAATTATCGTGCGTAATGTTAGTGCTGCCAAATTCAGCAAATAATTCTATATCCTGAACGGAAAAATGAAAAAGGTGTTTTAAAGTAGCAAAATCATTACTGTATCTTAATATAAAGTACATAATGCGGGCCGATAACGGGAACTTCAAATTCATCAGATATCACCTCGAACCCCAGGCTTTTATAAAACTTTAAAGCCTTTGCACGGGCATTGCACCATACATAATTTACTTTTTGGCCTCGCAAATAAGTAAGTGCGAAGTTGAGCAATTGGTTACCTATCCCCTGCCCACGGTATTTATCAATAGTGGCCATACCGCGCAACTGGTAACCCGTACCGGTAAATTCGCCGTAAGACTGCGGGTGGAACGAGGCAATGCAGGCCAGTTCATCATTTACATAATAGCCCAAATGAAATGTACCATCCAATAAATCGGACGGCCAGCGACATTCATCCAGCGTTAACTTATTATCGCGCAATACTTCATTACGGATGGCTAACACAGCTTCAACAGGTATAAATTTGATCATTTACAGTAAACTTATTTTTTCAACTAAATCGGCCAAACGGCTGGAATAACCCATTTCGTTGTCATACCAGCCAACTACTTTGGTAAGGTCACCAACTACTGACGTTAACAATGCGTCAAATACGCAGCTGTGCGTATTGCCAATAACATCTGATGATACTATAGGATCTTCGGTATACTCCAGTACATTTTGCATGGGGCCTTCGGCTGCTTGTTTAAAGGCTAAATTTATCTCTTCAACAGTTGGTTGTTTTTTAAGGATGCAGGTAAAATCGGTTAATGAGCCATTTAAAACCGGCACACGGATACCCGCCCCGCCAAGCTTACCTTCCAAATGCGGAAAGATAGAAGTTATAGCCTTTGCAGCGCCGGTAGTAGTTGGGATTATAGATGCCGATGCCGCCCTTGCCCTGCGCAGGTCTTTATGTGGTGCATCATGCAAGCTTTGGTCGCCGGTCATAGAGTGGACGGTAGTGATATAACCGTCAATAATACCCCAGTTATCATCCAGTATTTTCACCATTGCAGCTACATTGTTGGTAGTGCAGGAAGCATTGGATAATATCGGCGAATGCAGATCAACCAACCCATCATTAACTGCCAATACAACTGTTGGAATATTTTTATCGGGTGACGGCGCGGATATAATAACCTGTTTGGCCCCGGCAGTTAAATGTTGTTGGGCGCCGTTTTCAGAGGCGAATTTGCCTGTTGATTCTATTACCAGGTCAATGTTTAGCGCCGACCATGGCAAAGTTGATGGATCGCGTTCGGCTAATACTTTTATTGCCCGTCCATTAATATATAAGTGTTCTTCATCAGTAGTAACCGTTCCTTTAAAACCGTGATGAACGGAATCATATTTAAATAAATGAGCAAGTGTTTTGGTGTCCGACAGGTCATTTATAGCAACAACCTGTATACCCGGCTTAGTTAAAATGCTTCGTAAAAAAACACGGCCAATCCTTCCAAATCCATTTATAGCTATTCTCATCAGGCTTATAATTTAAACCGCAAATCTAACTAAAATCAGGAAGTAGCGATACTTTTAACTATGACCAGAAAAAATATGAGGCAGAGAATACTAAACAATTAAATTGCGCAACGCAATTCCTTCGCGTTCTTTTGATCGGATGAAAAAAGTGATGCTCCAGTTAAAGACTATTGTAAACGCAAATATACCAACTATAAGCGCCTGGTTACCGTAACCCCTGAATAAGAAGGCGACAATTATAGCAAGGATATTGATGGCTGCCAAAATAAGCGTGGTTTGCAGGTGTGTAAACCCAAGCCTTAACATACGATGATGCACATGGTTACGGTCGGCTTCGAAAGGAGAACCGCCGCGGACTATACGTATTATAAAAACCCGCAAGGTGTCAAATATTGGCCCTATTAATATGGCTACCGATAGCGCCGGCGCCGAGTATATGGCAGGGGTACTTATATCTGTAAACCGGTTCAATTCTATAAATTTCATAGCCATCACCGCTGATATTAAGCCTATGAGCAATGAACCGGTATCGCCCATAAATATTTTGGCGGGTGTTAAATTGAAGCGCAAAAAGCCAATTACAGCGCCAACTAAGGCTAACGAAATAATTGCAAGCTCATATTGATGGATATATATAAACAAAGCTGCAAAAGCAGTATTTGCTATCACACCCGTTACACCGGCTAACCCGTCAATACCATCTATCAAATTAAAGGCATTGATAAGTAGCATGATTACCAGAATGGATAAGCTTACACTAATTAAATAAGGCAGATCAAATATCCCTAATACGCCATACATGCTGGTTAACCGTATATTGCCTAATACCACCAGGTTTAAGCTCACAATAAATTGAATAAGGAATTTTGTGCTTGAATTTACGCCCGAAAGGTCATCTTTTAAACCCATTGCGAACAGGATTATAGACGATATAAGCAGGTAACTAATAGAGAACGATTCGTTGGCAACACTAAACACCAACACTGTAATAGTAAAACTTATAAAAACAGCCACACCACCTAATCGTGGTATGCCGTGATCATGCTGTTTCCTAAAATGGCCCAGGTCATCATATAAGTGCCTTGCGCGGGCAACATGTAAGATAGAAGGTACAGCAAGTAACGTTAGAAGAGTTGAGATTAAAACAATGAAAATATAATTTACGAAATGATAAGTGTGTAAAAAGTCTTGCATATGTACTGTTTAAGAGTTAATATTTATGTTGATAACCACCACATTGTTGACAACAAACTTAGTAACAAAACTGTTACAATTTTATATAAACTGTATAATTTTTCTTAAGGGTTTAAATACTATCGCCAAACGGGGAAATACCACCCCATTTTTCCTCATAGCTTTAAAATCAAAAGACCATGCCTTTATCCGGTTTGCAAAAGTCTTGTTGCTTACCCCTCCTATATTCATCCTAACGATCACTTTGTTTAAATACACTGCATCCATTTTATTTAAATACATAAACCTTAACATCAATTCATAGTCTCCGGCTGTGCCGTATGTAACATCATACAACCCGAAACGATCGAACAATTCTTTTTTGCAATAAAACGACGGGTGAGGGGGCATCCATCCCCAATTAAAAGCGGTGCTTTTATATCTTCCTGATTTCCACTTTCGTACAGTTTCTCCATTCGGATTTATGTAATCTAAGTCCCCGTATACGATACCCGGCTCGTTTTGTTCGAATATTGATACAATACTTTTCAACACTTCGGCATCAGCAAATACATCATCTGCGTTTAGTGTTCCTACTATATCCCCTTTAGCAAGTTTTATGCCTTTATTCATCGCATCATAAATGCCATTATCAGGCTCTGACACGAAAAAATCAATATATTGCTTATACCGGTTTATAATTTGGAGGGTGCCGTCTGTTGAGCCGCCATCGATAATAATATATTCAACATTCTTATGGCTTTGGGCAAGTACAGATTCAATACAGCGTTTAATTGTGCCCCCGGCATTATAACAAACTGTAATTATGGAGATTTTCAGATCGCGCACTTGTTAAAAAAATACATTAAGTTATATCTACAAAATATGTAGTTTTGAAATTGCCGGAATATAAATATACATATAGCGGTATTTTAATATAGCAGAACCAACTTTACGTATGCGTTTTTCATTTGTTACTTACCTGATACTGGGAATGATCTGTATTTGCAGTTCATGTGCCTATAAACAAGATCAGATACTTTTTGAAAGAAAAAACTCAATTCCTGATAGTATTATACAGAAAAACATTGCAAATGTACGTAATTACCGTATCATGCCGCAGGATATTCTACAGATCAGGAACTTGCAGAACATTAAAAGCATTGTAGACCTTCATCCAAACGTTGGTAATTCAACCCCATTGCAAATCAACTCAACACAACCCGAAACTTTCCAGGTAGATGAAGACGGAACTATTGCATTACCCAACCTGGGGCATGTACCCATTGCAGGCCTGACACGCCAGGAAGCAACAAAAAAGATTGAGGATCTTTATAAAAAAGATGTGAATGAGGTATTGATTGAATTAAAGATAACAAATTTGAAAGTAACAGTATTTGGCGAAATAAAGAACCAGGGAAATTTCCCGCTAACAAAGGATAAAACAACAATAATTGAATTGATAGGCGAAGCCGGGGGCATTACCGAGAAAGCAAATGAAAAAGATGTTAAGATCATTCGCGGGCAAACATCCAACCCGCTAATAATACCTGTTGACCTAAGCGATATAAGATCAATAGCAAACCCCGTATTACTTCAAAGCGGTGATGTTATTTATATAGCCGAAAATAAACGTTCAATACGTGCAGATAAAATTCAAAATTTTTCAACAACTATACAACCGGGATTGCTTGTACTTAGCACCGTGTTGCTTATTATTACCCTTGTTCGCCGTTAATGGAAGAAACCGAAAAGATACAGCAGAAGCTACCTAACCAGGAATTTGACTATTTTAAAATAGGCAAGATACTGGTTAGCCGCTGGTATTGGATAATAGCTTCTATCATTGTATGTTATGCTGCGGCCAGCGTATATATATGGTATACACCAAAAACCTATAGTACCTCATCAAAACTGAAGCTGGAAGAAAAAAAATCAGAAATATCTGATTTGGTTAGCGTAATGAGCAGCTCTGATAAAGGGCCGTCAAAAATACAAAGCGAAATTTTTGTATTACAAAGCCGTGGCCTTATTTTAAATGCTGTAAAAGACCTCAATTATCCAATTAGCTTTTACGTTGCAGGCAGGGTACGAAAAAACGAATTTGAATTATATCCGCACAAGCCCCTCACTATAAAAATAATACAGCTTGACAGTACAAATTTCTATCAAAACCTTATTACATTTAAACCTGTCAGCAACAATACTTTTAACCTTAGTTATCAAATAAACGGGCACGATGTAAAAAAAGACTTTTTGTATGATAACGTTATAAATATCGCTTCAACAAGTTTTATTATCAGCAATCCAGGCCAACTGGATAAAAATCTCACTTATTTATTCAGGTTTAATAATCTTGATGGTCTGGTAAGCAGGGTAAGAGGGGGATTACAAGCAGGTGAACTCAGCAAAAATTCAAATATTATTGTATTAGGCGAAACTGATGCTAACCCCCAATTTGCAGCCGATGCTTTAAATGCAATAATGAGTGAATACCTGGTAAGCGACCGCATCCATAAGCAACAGTCGGCCAGCCAGATCATATCATTTATTGACAACCAGCTTGATACCATTTCTAAAAAAGTAAGGCAATCAGAAACCGATATAGAAGAGTATAAACAGAAATCAAATGTGATGGATATCAGCTCTTCATCTCAATTACAACTCTCAAAGGCCGCTGAGATAGAGTCGCAACGTAACTTATTAAATATCCAATTAAAATCAATTGAAGATTTTAAACAGCAGGTACTGAAAGAAAAGGATAACACTGGGCTTAACTTTAATATTGATGGCAATATTGACCAGGCATCGGGTGCATTGATCTCTAACTTCAATGCGTTATTGATCAACAAAAATTCATTATTGCAAACTTATGTTGCCGGTTCTGCACCCATAAAGGAGATTGACCGCCAGATTGCAAGTGTGAAAAACGCTATACTCGAAAACATTAACTTGTTGCTGACTCGCACTAATCAAAAAATTGCCTACCTGGAAAATCAACTTGCGCAGGTAAATAAACGTATATCAACTTTTCCTGTTGCCGAGCGTGAATTAGCCAGCCTAAACCGAGATTTTGAGATCAACGAAAAAGTATATACTTTTTTATCTGAAAAAAAATTAGATGCCCAGATCAGCCGGTCAGCAATAGCGCTTGGTGCATCCATTGTTGAGCAGGCACAACCAAATTATGGGCCTGTTTCGCCTGATGAGCATGGCATAAAGCGAACAGCAATTTTATTAGGGCTTTTTATAGGTTTGGGGTCGATAGTACTGATAAGGGTATTAAATCCTTATATATATGATAAGGAAACTATTGAAAGCCTTACAACCATACCCATTATTGGTGTAATACGTAAGTTTCCGCATAAGATGGATGATGACACCAATGATATTTTAGTGCTGAGCCAGCCAAAATCCGTTTTTGCCGAATCAGTTCGGTCCGTACGTACCAATCTGAGTTTTTTAGCTGCAGAAAAGGAAAATAAGGTTATCTGTATCACCTCTGAAGTAGCGGGTGAGGGAAAATCATTTGTTGCCATTAACTTATCAAGTACATTATCCCTAATTGATAAAAAGGTTATATTAATAGCGGCCGATCTGCGCCGTTCAAAACTACATAAGACATTCCATGTACCAAATGACACAGGCTTAAGTAATTTCCTGGCACACCAGGCTTCAATGGATGATATCATTATGCACACAAGCCAGGAAAACTTTGATTTCATCCCTTCGGGACCGGTGCCCCCTAACCCATCGGAGTTATTGCATACTGAAAATATGAAATTACTAATAAATACGCTTAGGTTAAGGTATGATATTGTGATGATCGATACGGCCCCGGTCGGTTTGGTTTCAGACTCAATACCACTAATACGGTTAAGTGATATTAATGTATTTGTAATACGTTCGGGAAAATCAAAATTCTACTCGGCTACCATACCACAGCGTATTGATCAGGAGTACCATTTAAATAATAGTGTGATCATACTTAATGCATTTGAAGAAGATATTTTACATTCAAGATATTATACCACTAAATTTACGGGGGATAATTATGGCTCCAGGTATTACTATTATTCAGACTATGTTGGATATGAAAGCTCAGGCTATTATCTTGACAGTAATAAAAAGAAATGGTGGGACATCAGGCGTTGGTTTAAATAATGTACTTAATTAAATTATGTCTTTAACATCAGATACAGGCATAAGCAATACTAAGTGGTACCCGGTTTATACCCATGCACGTGCCGAAAAAAAAGCTTTCCAGGCCCTTGTAAATAAAGGGATAGAAACCTATTTGCCACTGCACCGGCAACTTAAACAATGGAGTGACCGTAAAAAATGGGTGGAAGAACCCTTTATCAAATCATACCTGTTTGTAAGGATCGGGGATCATGAGCAGGCAGAAGTATTAATGACCAAAGGGGTATCCCGTTTCATATACTTTTCAAACAAGGTTGCCTCCATGCCCGACCGCCAAGTAGAAGAACTTAAACTGTTAATGGCCAGCCCTTATGAGTTAGAAATAACCGAAGAAAACTTACAACCGGGAGAAAAAATCATGATCAAAGCAGGGCCCCTTAAGGGTATCTCCGGTGAAATTATAGCCTACCGCTCACAAAAACAATTAATACTGCGGCTCGAAAGCCTTGGATGCTCCATTATAGTGCATGTTTCAGCATCATTAATTGATAGATTTTAATTTTTATATTACACCTTTAACGGCATCTTTGAATTAATTGATGCCGTATTTTATTTCCAGTCAGCTTATAATTACAAAATGCTGATAAGTAATAAGTTACACAATATGAAATGTGACTTACGAGGCGAAGCTATGAACAGGCGTAAAGTATGTGCCGAATAAGCGGGTTAATATCACCCCGGCTAAACCGGGAAGAAATTAATGAAAAGGTGCGCCAAATGTGCCGGGTGCTGCAACATGGCGGGCCGGATGATGAGGGAATATTTTCGGACCAGGAAACAAATTTGGTATTGGGGCATCGTCGGTTATCTATTATTGATCTGGGCAGGAACGGGCACCAGCCCATGGCTGATACTCAAAAGAGGGCCTGGATAACTTTTAACGGAGAAATTTATAATTATTTAGAGTTAAAAGACCAATTATTAAAAGCAGGGGCCGAATTTCACTCGACTACAGATACTGAGGTTATTATATTAGCTTACTTACAATGGGGCGCGGCGGCTTTTTCTAAGCTGCGGGGCATGTTTGCCTTTGCTTTATATGACGCAATAAAATCTATAACCTATTTAGTGCGCGATACAAGCGGTATAAAACCTTTATATTATCATATTAATGACGGGCAATTAGGGTTTGCATCAGAGGTAAAGGCTTTAAAATTAGCCGGGATAGCCATTGATGAGGATGAAACCTGGCCGGTATGGTTTTTAGCTTTCGGCAATATCCCCGAGCCTTATACAACCCTGAAAAACGTTTTCTGCCTTCCGAAAGGATGTTATTTAGTTTGGGATAACAGCAACAGCAGCCATAGAATTACTTCATACGGCATAGATGGTGTCGCGAATTATATCAGTAATAAAACACAGGCGCAAGAATACATCCGCGGCCTGCTAAAAACAGCCATAAAGCGCCAACTAATAGCCGATGCTCCTATTGGTGTGTTTTTAAGCGGCGGGATAGATTCGAGCCTTATAACTTTATTGGCGGCACAACATAAACAGCAGCAGCTTAAAACAATATCTGTATTCTTTGACGAAAAAACTTATGATGAGCGCCAATATCAAAATTTGATATTAGATAAAATTGAAGGCGAAAAGTTTACACATTTAGTAAGACAAAGCGATTTTGACGAACATTTTCCTGAAATAATTAATGCGATGGATATGCCTACTACCGATGGTATTAATACCTGGTTTATTAGCAACTATGCGCATAAGGACGGTTTAAAGGCAGTATTATCGGGAGTAGGCGCAGATGAGCTTTTTGGTGGTTACCCATCATTTATCAGGATAAAATATCTCCGGTATCTGCGAAAATTACCATCGTCACTATTAAAGTTCAGTAATTATTTTACTACAGACCGTTATAGAAAAATATCCTTTTTAACCCATCATCACCATCTTGCAGATTATCTTTTATTGCGCGGCCTTTTTGTGCCGGCAGATATCGCTAAAATACTTAACATGGATATAAGACAGGTTGATGAAATTTTATTCAATACGGTCTCCAATATTGATTTAGGGCCCTATAGTGAAACACAGGCTGCCTGGTTTGAAAGCAATTTATATATGCAAAATCAACTATTGCGGGATACGGATGTAATGGGAATGAATCACGGTTTAGAAATACGTGTCCCGTTCCTGGATGAAGACTTTCGGCAACAGGTGGAAAATATTTCGCCTGAAATAAGATTTAATAATCGCCAACCCAAAAAATTACTGACAGACAGTTTTGCGGCTATTTTGCCACGGGCTGTCTGGGACAGGCCCAAAATGGGGTTTACATTTCCGTTGCAGCAGTGGATGAAGCATAGCAAGGTTAGTAACGAAAATTTATATAAAGGGACAGAAGCTAAAAAAATTGTAAAAGCATTTAAAGACGATCAAATGCATTGGTCAAAGGCTTTCGCGCTTTACCAAATTCAACACCATGCCTAAAAAAATAATACTTTTTACGCTGCAAACATTTAGCACTACAGGTGGAATACAGAAAATGACGCGCACATTAGGATATTCCCTTGATCAGATTGCTAAATTGAATAACCTGGACTTTAAACTATGGTCCCTTTATGATTCGGACAATGAATTGATGCCTCAATACTTATCACCCGAAAAATTTAAAGGGTTCAATGCTAACCGCCGGCAATTTTTACTCAAAACTTTGGGCATAGCTGCCTGGCCCGATGTCATCATAATAAGCCACATTAACCTGGCATTAATTGGGATACTAATTAAAATAATTAACCCCAAATGCAGGGTTTGGCTAATAGCTCATGGAATTGAGGTTTGGCGGCCATTATCGTTACTAAAAAAACGTTTTCTAAAACTTTGTGATAAGATACTTTGCGTAAGCCATTACACAAAAGAAGAAATGATAAGGTGGCATAAAGTGGACCTGGCTGTATGCAGTGTATTAAATAACGCTGTTGATCCTTTTATGAAATTGCCGGTAACTTTCCAAAAGCCACAACGTTTGCTAGACAAATATCAATTATCGCCAAATGCCCCTATCCTGTTTACTTTAACAAGACTGGCCTCTACCGAACAATACAAGGGGCATGAACAGGTTATTAAGGTAATTAATAAACTGAAGCCCCAATTTCCGGGTATTAAATATATACTTGCAGGGCAGAGTGATGCGACGGAAAAAATAAGAATAAAGGAATTAGTTGCTGAATACCAGGTAGAAAATCAGGTTATATTAACCGGGTTTATTGCCGAAGCCGAACTTGCCGATCACTTTTTATTGGCCGACCTATTTGTATTGCCCAGTAAAAAAGAAGGATTTGGGATTGTTTTTATTGAAGCGCTGGCTTGTGGCCTCCCGGTTGTTTGCGGTAATTCTGACGGAAGTGTGGATGCTATACGTAACGGCGAATTAGGAAAGGCGATAAAAGCCGATAACCTGGATGAACTGGAAAAGGCCATAACTGAATGTTTACTAACTCCGTTAACAGAAAATAAACGGCAACAACTTCAAAAGCAATGTTTGTCGTATTTCAACGAGCAAAATTACCGAAGTAATTTACAGCAATTGTTAGCCAATGCATAACACTGACAAAGAAGAATATTGGGACACTGAAATTACCGCCAAACACAACCTATTTGATTTTCAATTAAAGGATATTTGGCAATACCGCGATCTGCTGATGCTGTTTGTGAGGCGCGATTTTGTATCGTTTTATAAGCAAACTATATTAGGGCCTATCTGGTTTTTTATCCAGCCATTATTTACCACTATAATTTACACGTTTGTTTTTGGTAACCTGGCGGCGATCCCCACTGATGGTTTGCCACAACCGCTTTTTTATTTGGCCGGCATTACCGCCTGGAATTATTTTGCCGACTGCCTTACCAAAACATCTACCGTATTTACGGTTAATGCAGGGCTGTTTGGAAAAGTATATTTTCCACGATTGATCGTTCCGTTAAGTATCGTACTATCTAATTTGATCCGCTTTGGGGTGCAGATGCTGCTTTTCTTTATTATAATGGGCGCTTATTGGGTACAAGGCGCTTCATTCCATCCAAATGCCTGGTTGTTATTGTTCCCGGTGTTATTATTATTAATGGCCATATTAGGTCTGGGGATGGGGATGATCATATCCGCGATGACAACAAAGTATCGGGACTTGAGTTTTTTGATCACATTCGGCATACAACTGATGATGTATTTAACGACTGTTATTTATCCTTTATCTGTTGTTAAAAGTAAATATCCAAAATATGAATGGCTGTTAGAATATAACCCCATGACTTCTATTATTGAGGCTTTCAGGTATGGGTTTCTTGGGCGGGGTACATTTACTGCCTTATCATTAGGTATTACAGCAGCAACAACTATTTTGATCCTGCTGATAGGTATTATAGTTTTTAATAAAGTTGAAAAAACATTTGTTGACACGGTTTAATGGCTAAAGCGATAAAGGTTGAAAATCTTTCGAAGGTTTATCAACTGGGAGAAATAGGTACGGGCACCCTCTCGCGCGACCTGGAAAGATATTGGGCCCGAATGATGGGGAAAGAAGACCCGTTTTTAAAAATTGGTGAGGTAAACGAGCAGTCGACCAAAAGCAAAACTGATATTGTCTGGAGCTTAAAAGATATAAATTTTGATGTAGAGCAGGGCGATGCAGTTGGTATTATTGGCAGTAATGGCGCCGGTAAAAGTACCCTGCTTAAAATTTTAAGCAGGGTAACCTCCCCTACTACCGGATCGGTAAAAATAAAGGGCCGCATAGCCAGTTTACTGGAAGTGGGCACCGGTTTTCACCCCGAGTTAAGCGGCAGAGAAAATGTTTATTTGAACGGCGCTATACTGGGAATGCGCAAGGCCGAGATAAAACGCAAATTTGATGAAATTTTAGATTTTGCAGGAGTTGAGCGATATGTAGACACACCCGTTAAACGCTATTCTTCGGGTATGTATGTACGGCTGGCATTTGCTGTAGCGGCACATTTAGAATCTGAAATTTTGATTGTGGACGAGGTGCTGGCAGTTGGCGATGCTGAGTTCCAGAAAAAGTGCCTGGGTAAAATGAGCGAAGTGAGCAAAGGCGAAGGACGAACGGTTTTATTTGTGAGCCATAATATGGATGCGGTGATGCGCCTCTGCTCGCACGCTATCCTGTTAAAAAATGGTTATTTAACCGGGTTTGATAATACCAGCAATATTGTCGATTTGTATTTACGGTCGGATTTTGGCACGACCGCACGCAAGGATTGGCCTGAAAATGAGCTGCCGGGCAATGATGTGGTGAAACTTTTGGCTGTAAAAGCCAATGATATATCGGGCAATGTAAAAGATGCTTTTGATATTACCGAAGATGTTTATATTACTGTAAAGTATACTATTTTAAGTGCCGGTTATAAATTGAACCCGGCACTTAATTTTTTTAATGCCAATGGTATTAACCTGTTCGATTCACATCAATCAGGCCATACAGTATCCAACGGCCAAACCGCTCCCGGCCAATATGAATGGGTTATCAATGTACCGGGTAACCTGTTTGCAGAAGGGACTATCATTATCGGCGTAGCGATAGTAACACACGACCCATTTTTAATTCATGTACACATACCCGAGACTATAGCATTTACAATGATAGATAAAGGTGAGAATAACCCCACACGAGGCGACTACCGGGGCAGTATGCCGGGTGTATTAAGGCCTTTGTTAAAATGGGAATCAAGAAATTTATGATATTAACAGGTAATGTTTAGCAAATTGTTTAAAAAGAAAGAAGAGCAGGTAAGCGTAAGCATTAATTCTATATGCGCCGGGCATCACCAGGTTACCTATCGGGGTATAAAAGCAATTCGCTGTCCTTTTGATTACATAATTTATCAAATGATCATTTGCGAATCAAAACCCGACCTGGTAATTGAAATTGGCACTAACGCGGGTGGCGGGGCTTTATACATTGCCGATTTAATGGACAGTATTGGCCATGGCCATATCCATACCATTGATATTGTACCAATGGCCGACCCAATAGTAAGCCGGCACCCACGCATAAAATTATTTACACAGGGCTGGGAAAAATATGATGTAGCAGAAGCTGCCGGTTACGAAAATATATTAGTAATAGAAGATGCATCCCATATATATGAAGATACCTTGGCTGCCCTTA
>Ga0193702_1000035_pt1 | contig 56849 bp, 102 predicted proteins | sample U3a1metaG_FD_143060 | JGI IMG/M metagenome (GOLD analysis project Ga0193702, IMG submission 143060) | Soil microbial communities from a riparian zone of the East river system, Colorado, United States - U3a1 | ecosystem: Environmental > Terrestrial > Soil > Riparian zone | place: USA: East... | reverse complement strand
ATAGCGTGCGGGCGTGCGCGCGTATACCCCCCTGGGTGCGCGTTGTCAACCCCTCTCACCCACCCAATCTCACGTAGCACGCAACCCCACAGAACGCAAGCGAAAGCGAGCAAGCACACATCTGTGTGTACGTATACCCATATGCATCTCACTGTGCTATACGCACACACGTGCTCATCTACCTACCCATACCCACACACTCACATACCCACGTGCACACAGGGGTTGCGTGGTGTGGGTGAGGTGTGTAGTGTCCTAGGGGTAGGTAGTGCAGGGGTGCCAGATACACCCTTCCCTAGACGGATGGAGGCGCATTATAATGCGTTATAATGCAATCAAACGTATCGCTTCGTTGGCGCTTGGGGGCATCCTGACGGCCTCTCTGTTCGCCTGTGCCGCTCAAACCCTTGAGGTGAAGTATGACACCCTCACCCTTGAGGCATACCGCGCTCAGGTGGCGTTTCAGGGCGAGGAGGATGAGGCAGGGTGGGACTGCCGTGTCAATGGCAACGCTACGTGTGGCAGCACACGGTATGTGGCGCTCATCACACCCACTGACGTGACATTGGTGCCTCACACCCCTTGACACATGTGCTTGAGGTGATTAGTGTTTTGAGGGGTAAGCAACACCGAGCGCAAGGGGAACGTCATGAAGGACACGCTTGAGGTCAAGGTCTCGTGCACCACGTGCGGCATGGTGTTTGAGGACGTGAAGGGCAGCATGGGACATGAGTGCATGCGTGTGAAGTCGCTCGTTGAGTACTTGGCGGACGCGTTGCTTGAGGCGGCAACACACGATCATGACACCTTCGTGAGCGTCTCTCGCTTGCTGATGCGTGAGCATGGGCTTGAGGTATACAACGCAGCGTTTGACCTGTTTGAGGCCACAGACTTTGCGTAGCCCATCAGGGTGATCTAGGTCATATCGCTTGACCTAGGTTGCTCTGTTAGGCTAGGCTTGAGGCACACAAGCGAAGGGCAAACGCATGAGCAAGCAATACATCACCCTTGACAACGTCCGCAACGCCACCGCACGCGTTGGACAGGATGACTACACAGACGTGGTGGTTGAGTTGTCTCACGCTTGGCGTGATGAGACGATAGAGGTCACGGCCGAAATGACCTTTGAGGCTGCTGTGGCGTTGTGGACACAGCTCGGTGACGCACTTCTTGCACGCAAGCGCTAGTTGAGTCGAGTGATCCGTGTCACACCTTTGAGGTATTGACATGGGTTGCTCAATCCGACTAGGGTTGTGTCAACACCACGAACGCTTGAGAGGAACATCATGATCACCGATGCCTTGCACGGCAAGCGCCCCGCCAATGAGCCCATCCCTGGCAGCACGCGTGACATCGCCCGTACGGCCCTTGAGGCTGCCCGTAAGGCCACCGCACAAGCCGTTGAGGACATCACCCCCAAGCGTGAGCGCAAAGCGCGTGTGTCGCCCTTGCGCACCGCTGTGTACCTCTTGACGTTGCTCGTTGAGGGGTTCAAGGGCAAGACCTCTAAGAGGGCGTGTAAGCGCTTGGTTTGGCACCTTGGGGGTGTTGGTGCCGTGACACTGTTCATCGTGTCTCCGTACACCCTAGGGGTCATTGTGGCAGTGCTGGTGTGCCTCATCCCGTTCATTCTCACGTGGCGCTTGGCCACTTGGAAGACACGCAGGAAAGTTCGTAAGAACGCTTGACATGCCCCATGGGGTAGCGTAGATTAGTAGTTGTAAGGCAGTGAGGGACACAATGAAAGGCTTTGAGATGAGCTACATGAAGACGTTCCTGGTAGAGATGATTGATCAGTATGTCGAGACACTGCTTTGGGTTGGACAGGATTACTCCCGCATGATCGGCGACAACCCCACCCCGATGGATGAGAACTTTGGCGCAGAGGACGTCAGCCCGGTGGCGCGCCAGGAAATTGAGGACGATTGTCATGGGTTCTTGACCATTGCTTTGGACATGGATGGTGCGGGTAGTTTGACGGCGGAAGACTTTGGCCACAACTTTGCACTGACACGTAATGGGCACGGGGCAGGGTTTTGGGATAAGGGATGGGGTGAGTTGGGAGCCGAACTCACCACATGGTCTAAGACATTTGGTGAGCAAGATTTGTATGTTGGGGATGATGGCAAGCTTTATGTTTGAGAGGTTTGAGTGATCTGTGTCACGTCTTAAGAGGCTTGACATAGGTTGCTTTGATCCCTTACGCTCTAGGGACACAACGCAATGAAAGAGGTTTGGCATGACGCTCAAAGAAATTCGTGACAACTTCACCCTTGGCTACGCCATCGCCGTCACAAGCACGCTCACTTCGGTGTCGCACAACCCGGAGAGGGTCGCGGAAGAAGTGCAAGAACTCAGTGCGGAATTGATTGAGGCTCTAGAGGTGTTTGAAAACCTTGAGTATCTCAACGATGACAACGTGGGGAGCGTTGAGGCTTTCATTGGTGTGTCAGGGTTTGAGGCCAATGACACGTGTGAGGTGAAGGAGTTGCTTGAGGCGTACGAAAGCGCCTTCATTGGGGGACAGACGCCCCTTGAGTATGCTGTGCAGTATGTGGAGGAGACAGGGGCCCTTGAGGGTGTTCCTGACGTGTTGGTGTGTTACTTTGACTATGAGGCATACGCCCGTGACCTTGTGATTGGTGGGGACATTGTTGAGGAAGGTGGATGGTTGTTCAGCACGAATTGGTGATGTAAGGGCGGTTTGTGACAATAGAACATATGAGCGATTGAGCCCCATGCCTCACGGTGTGGGGCTTTTTCGTGTCTTCCGTACGCCTTGAGGGCGTGAGGGGTGCAAAAGGGGCCCTGAGATGCTCTCTAAGCGCCTCACACAGGGCACGAGGGTTAGGATACCGGGGATGGGGTTGAGGCTCTCAGATTTGAGGTGAGAGGTGTAGGAATTTATTTGGGGAATGTCTTGACACCCTTGCGCCCACAGGATAGGTTATTGACATGAAGAACGCACAACTTCCCAAGCACTTAAGGGAGGGGGTTTGCAAGTGGTGGTTGCTTTGCGAGAACGAAGCCACTACACTTGAGAAACACACCACCTTAGGGGACGTAGCGATTTGTGAACGTTGTAAGGCAAAAAACGAAAGGTTGAGGGCATGAGTGCACGTACGTCACACCGCAGGATGAACGCAACGAAGAACACGCAGTACATCCCCATCGGTGAGATCTTTTTGGGACTCAACGAGTGGTATGTGAGGGATGATGAGGGTGATGTGCACGTGGTGTCGAAATTTGGGGCGGGCGCTCCCACACATGTCACGGTGAAGGGCTTGACGCGAAACGTGGTGAGTGCTAGGCTTGCTTACAGTGAGTGATTGAATGATTTCACTGCGTATGAACTGCCGGAAGAAGCGTTCATACGTGGTGTGACCATTCAAAAGCTTTGAGTGGCAATACGAAAGGTTTGACATCATGTCGCACAACTTTGTTGAGGGTGACGTTGTTGCTATTGGCAATGGTAAGGTTGAGTACACCGTGAGCGCACTCAATGCTGATGGTACGCTTGAACTCAAGGGTGAAAAGAGCAAGCGCAAGGGCGTGGATGCGCAGAAGGTGCGCATGATCACCGCGTGGAACGACCTGACGCCCCCGAATGTTGAGAGCGTTGAGGGTGTTACGTACCCCATTGCGGCGTGGGAAGTCGAACTGTTGGCGACGCATGGCAAGCGCTTCTCTCTCGTGCTGAATGACACGATCGTAGGGTACAAGAGTTTTGAGGCTGCTGCCTTTGCCCTTTCGCGTGCCAAGGGTACGTACACTCACGCAAGCATCGATGATCACAACAAGGGCAAGCGTGTCTCCGTGCGCGTAGCTGCCTGATACAGAAAGGTATGAGGGTGTTACACATTACACGCAATGTGTAACACCCTCATTGTGAGAAAGGATTGAGGAGATGGGATCACGCAAGCGCACACACAGCGCCCCGATGCACCCTGCAATCAAGAGGTATGAGCATGGGCACATCGTGAGCATTGTCAGCGATGAGCACGACTACCTTGATTGGCCGTGTAACACGGGCGGGACGCGTAGGGCTTATATTGGGGAGGAGTGGGTGTATAAAGTCCCACGCAGCGATGGGTGGTGTAATCCACGGTGGGGGTTGGAGCAGAATGAGCTTGAAGCTAGTATTTATCAGGATATGGTGGATGGGGTGGAGGTGCGCGTCCCTGTAGCCGAGTGCTACCTTTTGCCTGATGGGGTTTTGAAGATGCGTCGTGTGCATACGGTGAATAATATTGTTGGCGTCGCCGATACGCCCCGAGAGGAGTATTTGGAGATGCACCTTCCTACGTGGGTGAATTACGTCGATAGTGATCAGGTGGGGTATTTGGAAGGGGAGTTGGTGGCGTATGATGTCTGACCTGACGCGTGTAGGACTCATCATGATCGTGTTTTCAGTAGTGTGGTTTTTCGTGATGCTGGTGTGCGCTGCAATTTCGGGAGTTCCGTTGCCATGATTATGGCGATGCTTGGCGCTCTCATCATCGTTGTACATGTCGTAAGTTCATTGCTACAATGCATGAGAGGTTTGAGACTGTGACGTGGAAAATGAGAGGTTTGACCGTAGCGTGGTTTACGCTATGCGCCCTCATGGGCGTGATGGTGGTGGAACCGTGCATTGCCATCCTCACGCGTCCCTAACGCTTCTGAATCGTGAAAGGTGACGGGTGACGGTTCCGGGGGGTGTTTTAGAAAGTATTCTTTGGGAATTTTCATAGAATTCTCTATATACACAAAAAATCGACCTACACTACCGTCACCCATCACTAAATGGGTCTTACGCTGGGAAAGTGTAGGTTACGGTGTAACTACACCACCACCCTGCTACATCACTAATTCCTTAGAGAGGTTTGATATGTATAACGAAAGTGTAACAGAACTTGCACGTGACGCAGCATTCGCCGAGTCATACTACCGTTCAGAGCGTAACTTTCAGCGCCTTGTGCGTGCTATGCTCACACTCAACATCGTCATGTTCTTCTTCTGCGTGACGTGTGCCGTGGTCTTCCCTGCATCGTGGGTTGTGCTGTTTCAGTGTTTCTGTGCGTTCGTACAGTTGTGGTGTGGGGTTAGGAATGCGGATACGTTGAGTACGCAAAAGCACACGGTGCGTAACGCTAAGGAAACGATGCTGAGCGCGCAGGATGCTTTGATTGCTGCGCAGATGCAGAGGGAGGCACTGTAATGCACTATCTAGTGCGCGACGCACAGCAAGACGTTAAGGTGGCTACACGAAATCTTGAGGGGTTTCGTGCTGAGACATGGTTCATTGCCTTTGTATGGGTGGTGTGGTTTTTGGTAGAGGCCACTTGTGTTATTACAGGGATTTTATTTGATCCTCAATTCTTTGTGTTGCATGTCATCACACTTCCTGGTATACTAGGGCTAGGGTTTTGGAATGCTAGTATGATCGATGATAAAATCAAGGTTAAGCACGCCTTGGAAGACGCTAATGATAAGTTGATGGAAGCCTACGAAGAGTATGGAGTGTGATGTATGATTGAGAAAATCCCGCGTAAGGTGAAGAAGAGCGATAAGAAGATTGACAAGGCACAGGAGAAGGGTACTGTGGTGAAGAAGCGTGGGGGTAAGAAATGAGTGTGGCGTATGGTAAACGACGTATTGTAGTGTATGACAAGTACATTACGACGGATTATTTGGACGCTGAGGTTCTTATCAAGGGGTTGGTGCTTTTGATGCGTGAAGGTGATGATGTTACTGTCATTGAACTTTCACGTGCAGATGCAATTGCATTCGCTGATACTCTGAAAGACTTGGCGAAGTTTGTCGAGTGATGTGTGTAAAAGGGCATGAAAAAGCCCCATGTTACAGGTGGAAGGGGACCTGTAACATGGGGCTTTTGTGCGTCGCGCGTACATGACGCGAGTACAACTCAACGAATGTAGGGCGCACTATGAGAGGCTTGACAGCGTTGAGAGGATTAACGCCTGTCGTGTGTTCTCGTGCACATGCTACATGTCGGAATACTTGTCAGACAAAGAGGTTTGGAGGACAGGGCGCAATTTCTTGAGCGCAGATGCCCACGTCTTCCTAACGTTCTCCACACTCACCTGCATCTCTTCAGCACACTGCTTATTCGTCATCCTCAACCACATACGATTCCTCACCACAGTCTGCTCTTTTTCACTCAGCGATGCAATGGCGATACGAATGTTATCCTCATCTTGTGACGACAAGACGCTCAAATTCTCATCGTCTAGAGGGTTCAGGTCTTGCATGTACTCAGGGGAGTAGAGGGATGGACCATGTGCCACAGCAAATAGGAGTTCACGTCCTACGCGCGACGTTCCCGTTTGCATGTGATACGCAGCCTTAGGATCGCCACCAGCGGCCTGTAGTGCGAGTGTGGCTGTGCGGTGCGCCTGAAACTTAACCCCGCTTAGAGGCAAGCGTGAGGCGAAGCTTTGGGCAATCTCTTCCTTGGCAATATTTGTGGCGCGTCCCCACAACGTACGAGCGTTGTCGAAAGGCTTCACGGTGTTCTCAATCAACAACCTTTCAATGGTCCCACTGATGATGTCCTCAATCCTACTATCATCAGTCCTCCATGCCCTTGCGCGCCTCGCCAAATAGGTGTATAGTTCAGGGTGCTTAGTGGAGATGAGAGCCTTACCGAAGGCAATGCGCTCCTCCATCGTCATTTCTTCAGTCATCCGTACATCATACCATAATACCTGAGAAATAGCAAACCCCTCACCGTATCACATGGTGAGGGGTTTTGCAATGCCACGCAGTATTATTCTTGTGGACCGTCATACTCCAACACTGCTGGGTGTACAGACGTCAATTCATCTTCACTGGTCCACGTTACGAGGATTTCGCCCTCACAGTCACGATAGAACTCTGCGGGTTCTGCGTCCCAACACTGAAAATGCTCAGGGTGTACGGGGCGTGTACAGCTCCACCCTTCACCATGCACCTTCCCACACCTCTCACTCTTGTCCCCCATCGCTTCATAGGGGTCCAAATCCCCCGCTTCGAGGGTCGAGTATGGGTCGTGGGATTCTAGGCCGTTAGGGACGCTCTCAGGGATGTTTACGCGCACCTCCAACGCATCGCCTTCAATCTCCAACGCGAAGAACAACGCATTCTTAGCCTCCTGCACGCCAGGCAACCAACGCTTGGGTGTGCTAGGCGCACACAGAACATCCTCAACAACACTAATGCTGAGCTTCATCCCATTGATTTTGTTGCGCATGTGATTGTCTAGAACGTTGTATGCCAAGATGCGAAACTTCATTTGCCTTTCGGGAGAGAGTGCATCCCATTCCTCATCCAAGACCTCTGCATAAGCCTCAGCGGTTTTCTCCACAATCCACGATGGGTCGCTCAACTTGATCACTCTCCTTTGTATCTTCATCGTCGTCGTTCTCATGGTCCATGTGACATGCGAAAATGCATTCTTTACAATCGCTATCGCATGTCACATTCTTCATGATACGACTCCTTAGTGTGGTAGTGTCCATGCGCGGATGATAACACCAGGTTCATGATCATCTGCGTAATGCTTGCTTACCATCAATTCTACCACACGTGAGTCATCTGTGTAAAGCTTTGCATCTGTAAGGGAGTCGAGGGCAGCACGCGCCAATTTATCACTATCACCAGCCGTGACCTTGTATCGTCGCTTAACGCTCGCGCCGCGTGTATGATAGAACGTCAACTCAACGCGCACCGCATCATCATACCCATCGCCCCAATTGCGCGGCATGAACGCCTGACACGCGTCAGTCATAGCCTTACGCCATGGACGTAGGCGCTTACTGTTCGCCCAATACATCCTGCCCCCAGCGCCCTGCGCCAAAGAGCCTTGTGGTACAGGCTCACCAGCCACGTACACGTCTAGAATCAAATCGTAACCTTCCATGTCAGGACGCTACATATCCCAGGTCAAGACACAAAGAACCCCACACCTCAGCGCCCGCTTTGGTGTGGGGTTCTCCTCCCGTTTCATGTTACGATGCGGGAGACATCGCCGGGAAGTTTAATCAGCCATCCAACCATCCGAGGATGAAATCTTCAGCTTCACGTTCGGTGTAAGCAGAGTATACAGGGTTGGGGAGGTCAAAGTCAAATAGGTCCACAACTTCGTACTTCCTCATCTTGCCCTTGACAAATTCATCGACAGTGTAAACTTCACGAATCGTAGGAACCTGCATGTCACACTCTCCTTACTCTACGTTACATGTTACTTCTTACGCTTCTTGCGCCCATTCGCTGTGCGCCTACCATCCTTCTTACCTCCCCTTTTCGGGGCTGTAGAAGTGCGCTTCTTTCCTGTTCGCCCTTTTTTGCCACTCAAGTGTATCACCTCCTTATTCAGAAGGCAAACTACATAACATCCATCGGTGCCCGACCACGTCGCACGTTATCCTGACGCTCTGCCTCAATCTCTTCCTGAAAGTCCTCTAGCGTGTCGATAAAGCGATTCTTTGCAAGAGGCTTAACCTTACTTTCGGGAAGCGCCATGACTTGACTCCATACTGCACCATTGTACGGTGGGCGGCAATTACAAAAACCATCTGCTTCCCTCTGAGGTTCATTGTAATTCAGCATCTCATCAAACGCTTCTTTACCCATCCACTCGTACTCATCCGAATTCACGAGCATGTTACGATATGCCATACACGAAGGAATATCGCTTTTAAAGCTTAAAAGAGCTCCCATCGGGCCGTTTGGCATTGTCATGTGTCACTCCTTACGTAAAGGGCACCGTAGGGAAATCTTGGAAGACGTTCGGTGCGTGTTCACGTAGCTTAGCAAGAATCTCAGCTGCAAGCAAGCGAATCTCAGCGTCTGCGTGCTGTGACCAACGCTTCTTCAACACATCACGATACGCTCGTAAGTTACCCGTCAGTACAAACTTCGTCTCCAAGTTACCCGGGAGTAGGTAACGTGCTGCTTCACGTGCTTCCTTGCGCGTCTTGCCCTGATTAAGTAGATGCTCCACAATACTATTGTACGTGTCCACAGTCTCAGGCGGGAGCTCTTCAAGCGTCTTGTCTCCAACACGTAGCGCCGGGGGAATCACCACCTGCATTTTAGTGGCGTCAACGAAACGTGTCGAGATAACAGAGAACGATAGGTGTCGGTGCCTCTCAAGTTCAAGGAGCATGTTGCGCGAGAACCCTGTCACGTAGAACGACACACTAGCGTGCTCCAAGACGCTCTCATGCCCCTGATCAAGGATATTTGCCAAGTAATCTTTGTTCGAGCGCGTGGCTTCGTTAGGCTTGTTGAACGACTGATAACAAGCACGCCCCGCAAACTCCACCAGCGTCTCCGCAGAAGAAGTGTCATATTCTGAGCGCATATACCACGCAATAGCAAGTTCATCGATCTGTGTATACCCTACAATCTCAATACTCATACTTCCCCCTCGCCTTCAATTCCCACTCCCTAACCTGAGTTTCCCCTACGCCCTCATCAAGTGCGGGCGCATAATGCGCGACAAGGAACACCTTACCATCACGTTCGTTGACGTCAAACCCAAACCACCCCTCGACATGCTCACCATCATGATAATCGCTCCCCGCTTGCTGCCCTACCTCAGCAATCTGTGCCAAAAACCACGCCTTACTCTCCACTACTCACCCCACGATACAACGCATCAAGGAAGAACGCAATGCTACTCCCAATCCACACACCAATCATCGTCACGGTCGGGGCACCGAAGATCGTGAACACCCCCGCCACCACCAACCCAAAGAATGCACTTGACACCGCAAGGATGAGGAGCCCTACAACAGCGGCGAACACAGCGATGCCAAACGAAACGTCATGCCCGTTGACTTTGTACGTGCGCTTCACCTTAGCGTCCTCACCATCGATCTGTGCCATCAACGATTCCCCTTTCGAGTAGCCTTCGCAACTTTGCCCTTAGCGCGTCGTCGCATCTTCTCCTTATGTGACACCGTACCCACATAAATCTTCCCATTACGCACAACGTTCAACGACATGAGAAACTTGAACATGAGCATCTTCTGCTCATCCGTCAACTCGCGCTTCTTACTCACTTACTTACCCTCTTTCTTGTTCTTTTTCTCCAAGAATTTCTTAGTGGCTGTGCGGTGATTCGTGCTTCGTGTCTTCCAAGTGCCCTTTTTCTCCCTTTTCTTCACACACTCAGGGCATGTCGTGTCCCCCAAGAATGGTCGTGGGAGATCATGTCCCTCAATGCAAGTAATCCTAGCCATCATCGTCCTCCTTAGAGTACCACGTACCGTCTTTCAATGTCAACTCAATGCGTGTTGGATGAAGGCAACCATGTCCTCTTCCGCGCGCCCACCTATGCGCATCAAAGAGCTTTGCATTTGAAAATGTGTGGTGGCACACTGAACAATGAGCCCTAGCAGTTTCGCCAGGCCATTCATTGTCACATGATCCACAAGTTGCCTTCATCACGCCTCAATTCCTACTTACAATTACACGGGTAATTCTCTGTCTTCTTACTTGGACATCCGATCATAATACACTTCAACACAATTTCCTGAAACTGACCGCACGTCTTGCACTTCTTCTTCCTTCTGTGTGACGCCCACACGTGCTCATGCGGTCCCGTACCAACATTAATCCTAGTACCCATCTCTAGCACCCTTCCCCAAGCATTTGTGATTGCGCTTAATGACGGTGTTGCACGTTTTGTCGTTACATTTGTATTGCGCCTGAATATGCAACTTGCAATGTCGACATTTCCCACCAATGTACTTCACGAACTTATAGTTATGAGTGTGCTTCATTATTGTCACTCCTCACGTTCGTTGTCGCGTATTTGTTGCTCCCTGCGTGCCTGTCGCGATCGAAGGCGTCGTGTCCTACGATCCCTATGCGTCCCGCTTGCGTTCGACCGTCTCAAGTCGAGAGTGCGCTTTATTCGCTTTTTCGAGTTCACGCATCTCCTTAACCTTGTGACGTTGCATCTTCGAATAATACCACCAGCGTGCCACAGTGTCAAGCATCGTGAACAGGAGCTTCAGCATCCTTACACCTCTCCCTCCACGAATATTTACACTGGTTGCATTTCAAACGTAAATGTTCATCGTAGAAAGTAACAACTTTGGTGGGGTGGTCATCTATATAGGTCCAGTGTTCATTTCCTGATGAAGACGTGCAGTATAAGATTTCGATGTCTTCACATTCACATTTCACACAAGGATTTCCCGACCAAGGAGGGATGTCTATTTCTTTACTCATGAAGCGCATTGCTGGTTCTGGTGCTGAAGGCAGTACAGAATGTGATTTGTTTTTAAATTTCACTTACCCTCCTTCTTTTCCTTCTTCTGCACCTTTTTTAGAGCCTTCTTAACACTCTTCTTAATATCCTTCTCGTCAAACGTCATACTCCACCTCACGCTTCCAATAAAACACACCCAACACATCCCCACGGAACGTCTCACACGGCGACATAATATCATACATCTCTTCAAACGTATAATGCGCCAAGTGCGCCTCATGCGGGTTGCCTTGATACGCGCCCTGTGGCATGTGAACAATAGGAATTGATACGATCACAATTTCCGCGCGTTCCTTAGCGCGCTCAAGCACCTCTACACCCTCATCACGCGGCAAGTGTTCGATGACATCACCAAAAATGACAACATCGCGCATAAATTGCCAAGGCGTTAGGTTGCGTACGTCATCAACGATAACACTGTCATATTTGCTCTCTAAGTCAAATTTCTTGACGTACGGCTCCCACACCTCAACACACTCCCAATACGCCCCATAATCCAACTCAGGACGCATCAAGATGCTATATATGCCTTCCCCCGGCCCTACGTCGAGAATGTCAATGGGGTTGTCTCGTATAAGACGGTCGCAAATGAAAGATTTTCCTTCGTGATGGCTAACTGGCATCAGGGCGCTCCACCAATCTAAACACAAATCCATGTGTGTCCTCTTGCTGCTGCACATCAGGGATCAATTCGGCGCTCTTGTAGAGCATCACGTCCTCAATGCTAACAAACATGGGGCCCGTCTTACTCAGCACAATCCCAAGTAACATCGCCATCATGCGCGCCTCAGGGTTCTCTGAGATCATGTAATCATTTTTTGGGTCGAAGTCGCTCATTCTTCGTTTTCCTCCATCCTCCACAATCACACCTATCATTGTTCCTCCATACTTTACACGATGTTGCGTGCACGTTACGTGGTTCGGGGACGCTGCGCTTCACCATAGCGGACCTTTACATTTGCAATAGACACGTGGGTCATCGTGAATTTCCTTGAGAAATGCCGCATACGCCTCCCACCATTTCAATTGCGCTTTTGTGTCTTTACTCGCGCCCTGTTGCACCCTCCCACCAACACGTTGAATGTTGCCGCGCGTGTGCTGCACGTTCTTCACGAAAATCCCCTTTCAAACCCTCAGCGAAATTTTTAGAGGAATGCCCCAAAAGTGTTTTTCACCTTTGGGGCACCCCTCTCAATTATCTTTACTCCGTGCGCCACTTGATGTTAGCACGCAAATCAACGCCTGTCGCTTCCTTAATCTTATCAATCTTCTCCAGAGCGCTCTCGCCGTCAGGGTACTCGATCTCCAGCACCATTCCGCCCTCAACATTCGTCACGCGCACGCGCAAATCACCCTGAAGAACTGTAGCACTTGCAATGTGCGGCACGAACACCCTAAAATCCTTGCGTTCCGCCAAGACAGCAGCAAGTGCCGTTTCCCAAATGTTACCTGTCAACACATCATTCACGCTATCAAAAAGCTCATCCTCATTCGCCATTATACACGCCCTTCCTTCAAAGTCTTAGGTCCATCCTCCACTACAAAAGCCTTGTACCGCGCACCTGACAACTTGAACTGTACCACAACACCCTCGGGTCGCGCAAACCCTCGCGCGGAGTGTGCGAAGCTCCCATTCTCACGCAAGAGGTTCAGGCAGTCCTCAATGCAATTACCCTCACCGAACGGACCTTCGTACAGCTCAGGGGCGATCTCAAGCCCAGGAATGCTCATGATCTGTTCGAAATTGTCGCTGAGTCGAGAGACGCGATGCGTCGGGAACAAGGCGAAGTGCTTCTCCCCGGTCAGCAACCCATACCCTGACTGAATGCCACTACCATAGTATTCCCCATAGTGGTAGCCCACACCAAGCACACTCACCAACGCATCAGCATTGTCAAGCACGTACTGTGCAAAGCCAAAGTTATCCTTGCCCTTACCGGGCGTGATGAACTTGTTACGTGACTGAGCACGCACTACGTATGCTTCGTCCTTAAAATACAAGAACTTCACCGCGTCGGGAGCTTGAATGCCCCAAAAATACGTAACCTCTGCCGTGGTAAGCTTCTCAATTACAACACAGCTGTTACTTCCGTCAATCTTTTCCGACACCCACACATGTTCATTAACCCAGCGCGGGATCTTACCATAGTTACGAAACTCAAACGTCATATCGTTGCTCCTCTCTTTACCAACGATTCCAGGCGCGACGTACCTTCTTACCCCACGCTTGTTCCTGAGCAATCTCATCTACGGTTTCGATGATAGCGCCCAACAGTTCAGTGTCATATCCTGCCGATTTACGTGACTCCTCGAAATAAATTTCACGTAGTGAATCGAGTGTGACAAATGCTGTGCCGTTGATCTGTGTCGCTTTTACCTCTGACATTGCGCCTCCTCAAACTAAGTATGGGGTGTTCGTTGCTCTGTCCCTTCACAGTACAACGAACACCCCACGATGTCAACCCTTACTTTGCGTGTCTGTCAGGCGCACTTTCCTGCCAAACTGTGACGCACGCTGCCACTCACCTAGCGCGTCAACGTAATTTTCGCTAGTGTATACAATCTGCCACTCCCACTCAAGAAGGTGGTTTTTGAAGAGCTGCTCCACCATGTAACGATCTTCACGCATCACATTCCCCTTAGCTCGTGCTCAGTTCGAAGTTCGGGATGATGGTTTCAGGGCGGAAGATGATGCGTGGACGGAACATGTCCACCTTCTTACCGCCCATCTGCGTCGACACATAGGTCACGTTGTCACTAAGCCCAAGCGTCGTGCGCTCAACACTACCATCATTGCTCACCTTGCACAGAACGTCAAGCTTTGCTCCATCATTCGTGAGGGAACAAAAGCCTTCAACACTGAAGAGTACTTTGTCGGTGATGCCATTGATGCCAACGATACGACGTGGCACCTCAAAGTTATCCGCTGCCTTGCTGAGGTTTTCATTGGCCATGTCTGCGGCGCTCGTACACCCCGTGAGTGTGACCCCAATCACAATTGCAGCTGCAACTCCTGCGAAAATCTTTTTCATATTGCCTCCTTTAGTATTTCGGGCACATAACGTCAGGTTGCGCAGTAATTGATACTGCCGTACCTGAGTTGCTGCTTGTCCCCTTTGCTACGTACGTCTGGAACACCCTAAATCCATGCGAACAAAACACATTAACAGCAGGAAATTCGAAAGGTTGATCAAGCTTCTCACCATGTCCATCATCAAGCGGACAACATACAGGTTCAGGTAAAGGTGAATGTGTCTCACCTGTGACATTAGTTGCAGGACCACATGCTGTCAACCCTAAAGTTGCAGTGATCAGAAGTCCCCATAAGCTACCTGTGCGCATGTCAACCCCACTTCCCTCCACATCTTCACTACCTTATCCCTGTCATCGATAGTGTACAGCACATTATAGTGTGGCGCAACCTCGCGCATGAACAAATCATACTTCACATCATCGTCGGGACGCCCTCGATCTTCGACGCTACGTCGCATGTGCAAGTCCCACTTACATGCCATGAAAACGTCATCGTAATCATTAAGCCAAGGCATCTTCTCAGTCAACCAACTGGCGGTAGCATCAAAGCACGCGTCCGTGCGTCCTGACATGAACAATACTACAACATCCGAATTCATAGCGCTCTTCACCATCTCAGCAACAGGCTCAATCAATTCATCCTGCGACACCAAGTGCTCATCAAAAGGACCACGATCCTTCATACGTGCCACAGTACCATCAATGTCAACGATGATAGCGTCAGGTTTTGTGACGTCAGGCACGTACACTTCACGCTTCGTGCCGTTACGCTTACTCTCTGACAATGTAACGGGAAGGGGGTGGGCGCGCCCCTTGATGTAACGCTCATACAAACCACGAATGACATCACGCTCAACTGTCTTACCCTTCAATCGACGTGCAAGCCCTTCGTTACGCGCCAAGCACACATCAAGATCAACATCAGTGAGATCTACGATTGCCCACGTGCTGTTAAGTGCCTTCGCCTGTGCAATCAACCTTGTCACATACTGATTGCGTAGGTTCATGTCAGGGACGTACACGTTCTCCCCGTAACGCAACCCCGCATCAATCAACAGGCTTTGCGTCTCCGTCACCACCTTCTCATCGATGCGCTCAGGGTTCCAGTAGGTTTGGTAGAGCATGTGGCGCACCATGTCCCTATCAACGATGCGCCCACCATGCTGCTCCGCCATACGTTCCGCCATGTAATTCTTCCCGGAAGCAGGAAGTCCCCTAAAGATTACTAAGTTACCCACTACGCCTGTACCTCCTATGCAACGCGTCGCGCTCAACCCTCTCGCTAAGCGCGTCAACCCAATCACCTGACAATACCACAACCACATCGTCATCCTCTGAAAGGATAGAGAACGATACGTCATAGTAATAATGCCCTAGACGCTTCTCGCGTGCACGTTTCAGGTCCTGAACCAACGTGAACAACGACTCCGCACTTACGGTGATATACATCGGTTCAGTTTGTGAGCGCTTAGCCACATCAACCTCCTACTACGTCGTAGAACTCGTATGTCAGGTGAAAGATGTCAGGTTTGCAGGGATAAAATTCGTCCTTCACGCCCTTGATGATGAAGTCACCAGGGGACGCATTGATGCTACCCTCCAACGTATCAATTTCGATGAACTCAAATTCCTGCTGCCCATTCTCATCGTAATCAATGTAACGTGCCGTACCTCCATTAGCCAACACCCAATTGATGATACGTGACGCTTCAGCAGGACCACGCAACCACTGCCGCGCCTCAATTACTACAGGCCGCTTCCTCCACATAGGCATATCACTTCTCCCTATACTCAGTCTTCACCACAGTAACAGGGAACACCTCTACTGCCGCCAGAAACTCATCGCGCTCTTCGTCCCAACGAACTCGGACGTATCGAACATCGAAAGTTTCATTGTTCAACGCTACGCTGTACGTAACAAATGTGCCAAACACAAACTCTTCCTTGGCTACGATGCGCACAAACTCATCAATGGCACCAAGCATACCATCATTCGCAAGGAACTGATCGATTACATTCTGCACCAATTCGTCAGTCGTCATTGCACTCTCCTTAAGAACGTCGAATTTTCTTAGCGTACTTCACGTCGCTGGGCTTCTTCCCAATCAACGCTTGCTCACGTTTGTGGGCTGCGTCCTGTGCCTCAGGCGTACCATACCACACCGTACGGTCTTTCCCGGTGTTGTAAAACGTATGAACCCCGAAGCGTGATTTAATCAACTTCGCCATGAACATCTCCCTCTTCATCATCATTCGACGTTGGCTTGATGCTCTTCCACACTATCCCAACGTAGTCCTTCTTGTCAAGGTTAGCGAAGATAGATGCTCGAACCCAATTAGGCTCATCCTTAATGCTGATGGCCTTCTCCTTACGCGTTGTCATCTTCGCAATGCGCTGCGTAACTTCGTTGATGTACATAGCGTGCGTCATGTACTTCCCAAACAAATCATTGGACACGTCGCGCACCCACTCAGCGTGTTCCTCAGGGATGTCACGCGCCAGTTCGTCTGCCCGTAAAGGCGAAGGGCCACCTAAGTATTCCCACACATACTTCTCCGATAGGTGCGACACGATACGGTGCATCCTCACGTACTCATCATACTTCACCTTGACCCTGCGCTCATCATCTGTGACGACCACGAAGCCTTCAGCGTTAGCACGATCGGGCAGGTTGAACAGGCCGCTGAACTTCCCCTCATAAAGTCGTTCTGCTTTACGTCCTTCCCAAGCTCCCTCATCGAGAGCGAACTGTCCGGACTCAATACTTCGTGACCCAATATAAACCAAACCTTCGTAGCCTCCATACCCTACAACAATACGATTGTCAGGGTAAATGATCTCAAACATGTCCGTCATGTAAGGACGCCACTCATATCCATTCCCGTGCGCCTCCTGCCATGTCTTCCCAATGTTGTCCCACAACCATTGCGTCGCCCAAAGCGCCTGGTCACTCGTGAAACTACCCCGCGTAGCGACACGTAACACCTCATCAGGTGCCATGTAAACGATACCCAACGAGCCATCCATCTTATCGAATGCTGTGATCTCTTCATCACCTGCGATTGTAGGTGCCTGTGCTTCGTTGTAGTTGTAGAACTTACGGAACGGGAGGGCTACAACGTCAAGTGTCATGGGGTTGTAAATCAGGCCACGACATTGTTCCGTAACGTCATTCCAATGATAGTTCTGTTGTGCCTTTGCGGTGTAGTTGAGAATCACGAGAACGTCAGGGAACGTAGGGTGTCGTTGTGCCTTGACAAACCCTGCCTGACGCATCTCATAAAACAAATCCATGTCAAACAGTTCGTGCAACTTCACCCTACGTCCTCCTTAATCGTCCTCTTTGATGTATTCCTCAAGCATACCATACAGCACCTGTGTTGCATAATTAGGACTGCTCTGTGGTGCGCTCAACAACATGCTGTATATAACTTCCTTAACCTCAGCCTCGCGCTCGCGCAAGATGCTCAAGTTCAATCACCACCCTATTGTAAAACGTAACAAACGGTGCCCATGCATTCCACGCCAACATCGTGATCGTACCATACATGAACAAATTGAAAGCATCAATCACTGACACCCCAACTCACCTCCGTCTCCTCAATAACATGTGGCGGATAGGAATCAAAACGATTCTTCAGTTGCTTCACCGCGCGCTCGGCACTAATTTTCTCGTCATAATACCCATTGGATTCTCGACTACGAATGACGTTGCCGCGTGCGTCCTTGATCCTGTATAGTTTCATCGTAACACATCCCTACCATAAAGGGAAGGGGACGCGCATCACATGACACACGTCCCCTTCAAATTCATTACTTAGTTTCAGCGTACTTCTGATCCAACACTGAGGTGAACTCACCGATAGTGTTCATGTAGTTACTGTACGCAGCAACCACATATTCATAGAGGCGTGACAACTCTTGATCCTCGATGTCCTCAGGGTCAACATAACCCTCCGCTGTCACAAACTCCGCGCCCTCAGCGAAGTCATCGTACGTTTCTTCAATGCTACGCTTCTCCATCAAACTTCCCTCCACTCAACGTACCCCTTTTGAATGCGCGAACCCTTTTTGAAATGCTGTAGCGCACGCTTCGCTGCCACCTCAGTGCCGTAGAACGGCTGCACGCGATTATAGTAGCGATTGATAAATGAAACATCTCCGTTCGCATCGACAATACGCCACACCTCTCCCATCTCAACAGGAACATCGCTCATATCAGTACTCGATGTTCCCGCTGAACTCAGCACGGAACGGGGCGCCCTCAAGCTGTACAACCTTGCCGTGCTCAAGCACCTGTGTGTTATTGAACTGTGTCGCGGTGCCCTTAGCGTCCTGCTCCGTAAAGTACAGGCCCTTCCCACGGCCGATGTTCTTAACGGTGTTGCCCTGCGCGTCAACGATGCGCCAAATCTGTCGCTGCATGTTAAACTCCTTCACTCTCATCATTGTTGATCACTCCGTACGTCCTAATAATATCATGTCGCATGTTCTTCATCAAGGCCCTTGCTTCCAACAAACCCTGAACGATGACAAACTGTGATTTATCCGTGATCTGTTCGTTATCAATCATCTGATTCAAAGTCTCGACCAACGATGATAACGCCGCGACCGCCTTCACAGGGTGCTCAACAGCACGCACCAAGCGTTCGTTCTCAACATCACGCCACTCGCCCAACGTACAACCCTCCCTCTTCCAACAACACCAACCCACTCCCGCTACCATACTCAGCGCCATAAAACACGCCACCAATGTCAGCGTTCAAAATGAGTTTAGCACACCCGTAGCATGGAGCGTGTGTGACATACATCACCTTATCAATGTCACCGTACTCTGGGGTTTTGTCGTGTAGCAAAGCGTTCGCCTCAGCGTGCACACTAATCTCACATGGGGCGTCCACTGTATGCACACAATGATCCATACCCTTAGGCGCACCATTATACCCTGTGCTGACAACCTGACGTGCACGCACAACAACAGCGCCGACATGCAGACGTGAACATGTGCTACGTGTCGCTGCCTGCTCCGCTAACAGCATGAAGTACTGATCCCACGATGCGCGTGTCACCATGTGTCATGAACCCCATTCGCTGCATCCAGAACACGCTTAGTCTTCTGAACCTCCGCCAAATACAAGCGCTGAAACTCTGCCCCTGACTGCATGGCATCCTCTAGCGCTAAATCCAACCCCTGAATCTTCTTCTTCAACGACTGTTCAGTCTCAAGGTTGTAAATTTGGTCCTTGATATACCCTGCCGTGCTCTTGTTCATGACGATGGTGCGTTCAAGGGCTTGGTACGCAATGGCTTGCGTTTCGTTCAGTTCCTTCAGGCGTGTCACTTCGTGCCTAAGGATGTCGACGTCCTGTGTAGCCTGCAACAAGCGCTCAACCTGAATCTCAGCGCTCCTCCACTTCTCCTCAACCTTCATCTTCGCTGCATCCTTAAGACGCCCATACTCACGGTGCTTGTACACCTGCGCCTGTAGGTCATCGATCTTATCAAGCAGGCCCCTGAATTGAACTTCGGTAGGGTGTTCAGCAAGAATCTCGATTTGCTTCTGCAACCCCTCGATAGTTTTCTTCTGTCGCTCGATTGCTTTGTCGTTATGATACGCCTCCTCCACCAAAATTGCAGTTTGCTGGTGGATGTACGTTTGTGCTTGCTTGGCGCGTTCAAAATCCATACGTCAGTCCTCTTCCTTCATGCGCGTGTCGTACAACGTAACAATCTTACGCAACGTTTCAGCATCTTTGCGCGTCAACCCTACGGCAAGGGCACGCCACGTGTTCATGATCGTGTCCTTGAATTCTACACGGAAACGTACGGCCTTCGGTGGCATGTGTCAGTGCTCCTTCACGCTGATAATGTGTTCACGTGGGCACGCAAAGTAAACCTTACCTGTCTTACTACCAACCACACTGAACCATAAATCTCCTAGCAAAATTTCAACCAACGAACGATCATTAATATTCAGTTCGAACACAGATCGTTCGTTGTCAAGTCTATCGTACCACACTGTGAGCTTTGTGCTGGTCATAAACCCTCATTTCTCAATCAAAATCTCAGGCGTCGAATGTCATGTTAGGTATCCTAACCCTCCGGCGCTATTTACGCAAGCCGTAGGGGCGAATAGGGGGGTCGGACGGGGCATCTCCGCGTGTGAAGATGCCCCGCGCAACTCAATAGTACTCGATGATGGTCTTCGTGCGTGCTTGCGCCTCGACCATAGCGCCCCACTGTGTCTCCCCATAGGATCGGTAGGTGCCCTTCAAACTGAAGAACTTCGCCACCTCCCACTCCGTACTGACCTTGAACACGACGAACATCTCATCACCATCACTGTCATTGCCCTCACGCTTGTCAACCACCTCAAACGTGACCCCCTGAATGTCAATGCTGCGCGTCCTCTCCATCCACCATGCCCACGCATCCACCTCATCTGTGATGTACGCCCCATTCTGCTGTGCATAATCCAACAACACACCACGTGCCACGTTAGCAGTCAACTCAACCTGCATCACTTAATCACCGCATAATCTGTAACGACCTTAGCATACGCTCGAACCTCTTCCACAGGACCGTCCCAATAAAATCCATCATGTGAAAAATACGAACCATACTTTCGAAAATAGCGCTCGGTGGTATCGGGATGCGTTACCTGCAAAACTAGTTCGACATTTTCCGTGCCTCCCTCACCTCCACCCTCATTCCTCACGATCGTAACAACACCAAACGGGAAGGTATCAAGGTCCGAGTAATCGACCTCACCCCACCAATACCCATCGGAGTCTCCCTCTTCGTACTCAACACCTACCACTGTGCGCCCAAGCGCGTCAATAAACTCCTCGATCGTGTAATCCGTGCGCGTCATACCTCAACCTTCCTCTCAATATTAATCAACTTGTGTGCTTTGCTTTTGTGAACGTCAACATACTTTACGTCTGGCTTGCGGAACGTCTCGAAGTTGTCAGCCATGAACGTAGCGCTCCAGCCCTTCGTGAGACGTGTGATCGTGCGCCGTAGCGCCCATGAGTAGGCAGCGTTGGGGGAACACATGTAATTTTTAGGGATCACGATGCGCTCCAACGCTGTAGCATACACCTCTTCCCTGTACAACTGCACCTTACGCTCAAATGGTAGTGCCTTGACCTTGTTCATGTCAATAGCAACTTCGTTGTTGTCCTTCAACACCGTTGTGTACACAGGGTCGTCGTCGTATGACACAGAGTAGTGAATGCTGTCATGATCATACGTGCGCTTCACAGCATCGTCGAAGAACATCGCCTTGTCTTGATTGAGATCAATGGTCTTCTTGCCGTGGTCGCGCTCCCAAATGTTATACAGTGTACGATGCATGTCCGGCATAAGCACAGCACCCTCACGCTTCAACAGCATAGCATCGGCCATGTGCTTATTCCAACTACCGTTCTTCAATTCCCAATATGCGTGCGACAACTTGATTGTATACAATTCATCAAGCGTTGCGTGGCGTGCCTCATCCTCATGCCAAATGTTATACATTGCGTCATCCCAATATTGATCTACCTTGCTGTCAGGTTCAATGATGGGATCGGACATGAAGATATCTAGGTCCTTAGGTTCACGCCACTCCGCTCCCAAGTGATAGCGTGCCGCTGTGCTACCAATCACAATGAACGTCATGGCAAATCCTCCTTCAACTTTTCGATCATGAACATAGCCACCCCGTCAGCCATGTACCACAACATCTCTCGCATGTCCTGTCCATCACCATACAACACCAAGCACTCCGATGTCAACACTTCCACGCGCTTCTCAAACTCTTCCTGTGTCACCGCACATCATCCTCTGCATCAATGACACGCCAATACTGTTCAACACTGCGGCGACGCCTACGATACGCATACTCATCGGGGAACCTATGCCACCGTGCGCCACAAAAAGGGCACATCCAATAACTAACCCCGTCGTAGACCTCTGGAACCTCAACCCCAACGATGAGCGAGTAGTACTGCGGAGCGTCACCAGAATTCCACTCTCCGTAATACCCATCAAGGAGGTGTTGCTGAGGGATATCGGGACCGACAAAAGACATGTCGCAGGCAGGGCACGTACCGCACTCTTCTTCAGTCATCGAACATCATCCTCTGTAACCTCTGTGAAACTTAGAGTGTAGGGGGAAGAGGAGAAGGCGTCAAGATCAACTTGCTGCAATTTGCTATCAAACCACGCGTGCTTCTCACTGTCCCACCGTTCTATATTACCATCACTGTCAAGACGGTAGTAGTCTTGACCCAAGCCATCGATGAGTTCGTAGTACTCAAACATACCCTAACCTCTCCTTCTTCACATAGGATCTAGTGCGCTTGTGCTCCTCCACTGCACTTTGCGCCCTCTTCATCACCACCGTACTACTCAACAGGTGCTGTGTCAACAGGAAAATCAAATCGTCGTCAGAGAGGGGCTGATCCCACATCCACTGGGGCATCACTGTGAGTGAGACAGGAACACGCTGCGTAATAATGAACTGTGCCACATCGTGCTCCTCACTCATGATCATGCCGCCTCAACCCAATCTATGATCTCATTACCCGTGCCCTTAGCATAGACCTTCCCGTTGCGCCTCTTGATGTACCCCTCAGCCCACGTCTTACCGTACACCTCACCCGTAGCTGAGATAGGGATGTCAATGAACGTGCCACTCATCACCCTGCCGACTTCATGTGCCACTTCAACGGCATCCTCGCGCTTCGCTTGCCACAACACCTCATCATGCACGGGCAACAAAAGGTGATCGTCCAACCCGGCGGCGCTCAAATCAATCAACGCTTGTGCCAAAATGTCACGTGCGATGCTCTGTACACTGTAGTTCACCGCTGCATACTCCCTGCCCGTATCAAGTGGGAGGTAACGCCCATGGTGATTGATGATGAACCCACCACGCTGCCTTTGCTCACGCTGTAGGGATTTAGCGAACGCTGGGAGTTCGAAGTATGCCTCTTCATACGCCTTAATGGCCGCCTTAACCTGGTCAATGGGTGCTCCCGTCTGCCTGCTCAGCGTAGCTGCCCCACCACCAAACACCTTCCCAAACCCAATGCCCTTGCCCATGCTGCGTTGCGCGTTCGTGAACTCCTCGCCGTACACAAGTTGAGCAGTGTAATCGTGAAGGTCAATCCCATTTGCAATAGCATATTTCATCTGTGAAATGCCCGCAAGCCCTGCCAACACCCTAAACTCAACCTGGTCGTAGTCGGCGCTTCCAATTACCATGCCCTCATCTGCAATGACTTGCCTGCGAATGATCCATGCGTCATCCCCACGTGAGGGGAGTTGTTGGAGAGGTGGGTTGGAGATGGACATGCGTGCTGTACGTGCCTGTAGTGAGTTGATGTCAGGGTGGACGTGGTCACGGAAGTCGCGCGCATTGAGCATCGCTTCTGCATAGGCGGCCCTCCATTTACGGGCGCGCTTAGCATCAATGATAGCCTCAAGCAAAATCTTCACATCAACAGGAGTGTTAACATCCTCAATCAACTTCTCCATCACTGCCTTGTCAGTCTTGGGTGCCCCTGACTTCGTAGTCTCCTGTGGTCGCCACCCGCGTGACAACAAATTCGTAGCGACTTGCTTCGGGGAGTTCATGTTCTCCACCCCCAACGCCTGAACCTTCAACGTGCCCTCATCAAAGCGCACCTGCAAACGCTGCATCAACAGCTTTGTAAACTCAACATCAACCCTAAACCCACGGATCTTCATGCGTGTCGTAACACGCTGCACCTCATGCTCAAACCTAGCCAAGCGCCCATAGCCCTCCCTATTCACCACACCACGCGCGTGATCATGATACCGTGCGCCCAAAATCGTATCAAACCCCGCGTAAAACAACCACACGCGATTGTCTGTGGAGATCTTAGCCCACCCTGTAGCGATGGTGCACCCGATCTTCTTAAATTCTTCCTTCAACGCTGTCTGCCCATCAGCAGCATTAGGGTCGATGTGACGTGTGGAAAGTTCCTTCAAGGCGTGCCCGACGCCCCCATCCATCTTTGAACGTGGGTCGATCAAGTGGGAGAGGATACGTGTGTCGTGATACTTCTCCTCCCACTCACTGAATTCGAAGAGCCCTGTTACGTGGCACGCTACGGCATCGAAGGGCATGTTGTGTGCTGAGAATCCCAGATCACGTAGGAGGCGTAAGATGCGCACGGCACGATGATCCCTGACGCTCCTCATCACCAACACGTATGCTCGCGTAGCATTGCCTACCTGAACACTACGGATACGGAACGTCGGGTCGAATTGGTCGAGCCCTGTGGTTTCAGTGTCGAAGCATAGTTCGTATGCCTGACGCTCCTTCATCCACTCAATGCATTCATCTAAATCCTCATCGTTCTCGATCACACGTACCTCTACGCGCTGCTCGGTAACCTTTCCTGCAAGTGTAATCATGCTACTCATCTCTTCGTTGTGTGCGCATCTTTAGGCGCAATGTCACATGTCAAGAGTATAGCATGTTTAGTGCTTAAGGGCAATCCCGTAAAGGCGAGCACCATCATTAAACCTTCGCCTAAAAATCCCTGCCTGTTCGAGCGCCAGAAGAAAATTCTTGCGTGTCAACTGACCACCACGTTGAATGTAATGATCAAACGCCGTTGAAGACATGATGTATGACGCATCGTTTAATGTGAAGTAGTGAGTTACCTCAAGGGGTAGTGCTACACGTAGGTTAATCTTTCGGCCGGTATGTCCTTCAATCAAGCGAACAGCTTCAACCAGCCTCTTGTGGTATAGCTCTGTGTCTGTGGTCAGTTGAACAACATCCTCAGCAAACGCTACCACTTCGTTGAAAGACACGTCCCTAAACCACTCCCTGCCGTACGCAGGAGAAGGTAGACGCTCCAATAGGGCTCGCTCTGTTTCAGTAGATGCCTCATGAGCATCACTGATCCATGTACGAACCACAGGAACACCTAGCGACGATCCTGTGGTTCGATGATCACTAATCCTGGATGCCTTGTCTTCTGTCCTTCCAATCTTGACTGTTCCATTTTCAAATTCAATTACGTACAGGTACTCAAGTTCACTCATAGTTAACTCCTAATCTAAAAGGTGACGGGTGACGGGAAACGACCTGTTTTGAAAAGTATTCTTTAGGAAAAAACCCTGGCGCTCCTATATACACAAAAAATCGACCTACACTACCGTCACCCATCACTAAATGGGTCTTACGCTGGGAAAGTGTAGGTTACGGTGTAACTACACCACCACTATACTACATCACTAATCAAGGCACAAGAAAGGGGAGCATCACATAGAGTGACACTCCCCTACTCTCAGTTAGTTAGAACATTTCCTTTACAAGGGCTTCGCCCGTACCTGTGGAGGCGTCCGGACTGACTCCACCCTCCGCCTGATGCCCACTAACAGCACGCAACGCAAAGTTTCCTGCCAACCCAAGGTACACAGCGCCCTTATTCGTACGCTTCGTGTTAAACCCTCGCTCCTCCAACGCCGCCTTGAACGCCTTCTGTGACAACATGTCACGTTCTGCATAAGACTGTGTCAACGCCCACTTCTTATACAAACCGTACGCCCAAGCACTCGGAACCTTCTTATTTTCCTCAGCAATCAACCATCCACCATGCTCAGCAGCATCAATAAACCCACCCAACGCATCAGCAGACTCACGATACTCCTGCGTAGCGTTGCGCACCCTATCAGGCTCCTGCAACCCTGACGCATACCATTCAACACTACCACGTACAGCCCACGTCAAAATTCCTTGTGCCTCAGTCTTCAACGTCTCACTCAATGTGTGATCACGTTCATCAGGAGCGAAGAATCGTGTCCACGGGATGAGCTTTACGCGTCGCCAAATCCCTTCATCAGCACCACGAATGTCAGGCTTAGCGTTCGTAGCCATTTGCAATAGGAAATTAGGGTAGAACTCAATGTCGTTCTGATGTAGGGCACGCGCAGTGATCACATCTCCCGACGCCATCCTCTTAATCTGTGCCTCATCAATGCTTGCCCTAGCGTCAGCCTCATTCACTGTTACCAAGCGTGCACCGCGTAGGCGTACAAGGTCGGGACGTGCTCCACCAGCACCATTAGTCTTACGCTCGAATGACGACCAATCTGTCACAGTGCTGATGCTGTTGAAGAGGGAGCGTAGAGTGTCCAGGAAGATGGACTTACCGTTACTTCCCTTACCGTAGTGAATTGCCATGGCGTGCTCAGACACTTCACCTGTAATCCCATACCCCACCAAGCGCTGCAAGAACGATGGCATGTCTGGCATCTCAGGCATTACTTCATCAATGAACTTGCTCCAACGCGGAGCTTCAGCCATGATGTCGTACTCAATATCGACCAAGCGTGTCATGTGCAACGCTGGGTTGTGTGGCTGTAGCATCCCAGTGCGCAAGTTCACCACACCATTCCTCACGCACAACAACTCATTGTGTGCATCCAAATCATCAACGTTCAAGCGTACGGTGTGACGATTCTTAAGGAGTTGCATAGCGCTCATGATGCCCTTGTAACTCAACGAATACTGAGCGTGAGCATAAAGTGCCTTCGCCCCCGTCTCTTCGTTCTTCACCTTCTCATTGTAATCTTCCCAGAAGAAGGCGTGCGCCACACTAATCATCTCAACAACTGACGCACTCGACTCTTGTTCTGGACGCCACACCTTCCCATCCCAAATCAACCAACCCAATCCTTCAACGTAACGCAACCTATCACTGTAATACTCTACAAGACGATCAGCGTTGCCAGCGTCGTTGAATTGGGCAGGGTTTAGTAGGGCGTTTGGGGTGTATGTGTCGAGTGTTAGCACAGGTGGTCCTTCGATGTTCTTTGATACGGTATGTGGAGTCACCAATGCTTGAGGGTGAGGGCGTGGGGTTACCTCTGCAAACAACCATGCGCGCTCGACCTTCCCCGCCAAACCCTTAAGGGTGTACGGCAACTTGGCGACGAAATCCCTAACAACCCCATCCTGTGACAACACAGAGTCGGGAACGCAATGCACCAATTGGAAGGAACGTACAAGGAGGCGATAGGCGGTGTCGTCACGTTCCCCATCCTGAGCCTCCGATGCCTCACGCACGTTCAGCTTGTGCCAACGCACTACATCGTCCCACTGGTCTTCGGGGTATTGGTAGTGTGATTCAGGGACGATACGGTCGATAGGGAGTAGGTGACTTAGTAGTCGAGGAGGAAGTTCGGCGATGGCTCGATCAACGCTGACAACGTAATCTGAATCGTCGATTCGGGATGTTGGCGCGACGATATATCCTCCATCAGCGCGCACATCGATTCCAGGGGCAAGCTTTCCAACACTGTTCCCGATGTGATCGACACCGTCAGGGTACCTGAATAGGAGGTGAGTACCACCTGATCGTGTGCGATGTTCCCGCGTCTCGATAGCCTCTTGTGCAATCGCTTCAACACTTTCCTTACTCCCCCCATGATTAGGATCGATATCGATTACGATGATGTCAGACTTAGCGCCCGTAACAATGCCAACGTTGTATTCTGTTGAGCAAAGCTCCGCCATGTAGTCCTTGGAATCAAGCTGTGACCAGGACAAATGCCCCGTGGTATTTTCAACGGGACGCTTTGAGTTCTTTGCCAAAGGGAACAGGACGTAACCCTGCTCAAGCATCTTTGTGATTGTAAGTGTACGATCAGTCACTGTAAGTTATGCCTCCTTGTATCCCATGGGATACGTTGCGACGTCGTCAAGACGTGAGGACGTATGTTTACTCTACATCTGCCTGGGCATCATAACACAGCGTGATCAACATGTCAATTCTTACGCTCAAGGCCACGCATACATACCTTACAAACACTCTCCCCAAGACGGAAACGTTTAACATCCTTGCGCTTCAAACACAGCAAACAAACCTTCGTATTTGACATCATGATCCTTTCGTGATATGATACAACAACAAGAAGGAGGACATATGAAATTGTATTTGAAAGAACTCATTGCGGTGACAACACCAACAGAGAATATTGTTACGTTAGATGCTTTACGTACAGCGTACGGGAACCCCAAGCGTGATGATGGGGGGTCGTATTATGATGTTGGAGAAGAAGTCATGCAGTATTTGCCACGAAACGTTACCGCTAACGCAGTTCGAGAAGGAAAAGCGTAGTAAGGATGGGAGAGGGGCACGATGTTTGCCCTGCGCTCGCATACATTTTAGGTCTTGGCACCGCACACCACGCGGGAAAGTAAGTTATGGCATTCGCAATCGAAAACGTCGCGCTGCCAAACTCAACCTACCCCATGTAGCGTACGCTGCACAAGATATTTACACACGTGACTGTGGAATTTGTGTGCTGTGCGGTGGTGAGGTAGATCCTCAAGACTTTCACATCGATCACATCCTTCCTCTCCAAGCTGACTCTACGATCTTAGCAGAGTTCGGCATCGAAAGCAACCCAGGTGATGTACCGCACAACGTGAGCGTGGCGCACCCCTCATGCAACAGTAGCAAGGGGAACCGTGTGACACAAGAGCACGTGGCATGTTACACACTGTGGTCATATATGTACAAGGAGTAGCATGACATTGCAGAGGGAGTACGACGATAACTACGATCGTTGGTACATCGACAAGGACAAGGGAGAGCGCTACGCAGGGGTTACATCGATCCTGAATGTAGTGAATAAGGAAGGCATCAACAAGGCTAAGTTGAAGTTGCAGGCCACATACCTTGCCGACAATCGTAAGGACATGGCGGAGTTGACGAAAGCGCAGTACATGGCGCGCGTCAAGAACGATAGTGTCTATTTGGATGATTGGAGGGTAGCGCGTGAAGTTGGGACACAGGCACATGCGGTGCTTGAAGGCATTCTCAACAATGATGTTGATGCTAATGTAGGTGAAGAAGTTGAGGGGTGGGAAGGTCAGCACCCTAAGTTGTGGATGACGCGTGCTTGGGAAGAACTGAACGAACAGTTTGACGTTAAGCCGTTGCATAACGAGACGATGGTTTTCTCGGATAAGTATGGCTACGCGGGAACTTACGATAATGCGTGGTTGATCGATGGTGAGTTGTGCATGGTCGATGCGAAGACAAACAAGAATGGGCCGCGCGCTTCCGTAGGGCTACAGAACATGGCATACGCTATGGCTGAGAAGATGTACCTGCCCAACGGCGATGTTGCTGCTAACGAGACGTTCGAACGCAGCAGGGTGTTTTGGGTGCGGCCAGAAGGATGGCAACTGTTCGAACTCAGGTTTGATAATGATCTGTGGGTTGATTTTAGAGCGATGCTTCGAACGTATCAGCATGTGAAGCTACGTGAGAAGAGGGTTATTGAAGAGGGATTGGTCGAGGATGGGTTGACGTTTAGGAGGTGGTTTTGATACAGGGGAATTGACAAATGTAGCATTATATGGTACGATGTGTGAGTAAGTCAAGCGAAAGTGAAGGATGTAACATGGGTAATTGGGACGATTTCGAGACGCCTGAGAACGATGGACCGAACTACTGGAACCCTACCGAGCCTGAGAGTGTCGAAGGTGTCATTGTCGACATTGGCAGTCACAAGGATGAGGACGAGAAGGTTCACCCACAGTTGACACTTGACGTTGATGGTGCTACTGTCGTTGTCACAGGTTTCCGTAAGTTGCTGCGTGACGCTCTTCTGTTGTTGGTGAAGGAAGAGGGTGCCAAGGAAGGCGATCGTGTCAAGATCGATTTCAAGGGCAAGGCAGCAGGCAAGAGGTACTTCCTGTACGAGGCTAAGTTGGTCGGTGCTAAGGCGTCACGTGACGCTAAGGACAACGAAGAGTTCTAGAACTTGGGGGTTGACACCCTGAGGAACAACATGTAGAGTCTTAGTAGTGAGGACATCGGGGGCTGACCTTAACAAGTCGGTCGTTGGTGGACGTATCTCGGGGTACCTCACTGCTAAACTACCGCTGGCCGCGACGGTACCGTCAATATCGCGGCACATGGGCCTCTATCCCAACGGCAGAGGAAACAGGCTTAGACCCTGTACAGTGGGAGTTCGAATCTCCCGGGGCTCACTACACCGAAGCGCTGTCACCACAAATGTGCACAGCTAAAGGTGTTATGCACGAGTGGCTGGAATTGGCAGACGCGCCGCACTCAAAATGCGGTCCACGGAAGTGGGTGTGGGTTCGAGTCCCACCTTGTGTACGCTCAGTTGACAGACGCCTGAACGGTGTGCTAGATTGAAAGTGTCCTAGGAAACGCTTCAATGGGTGTCACGCCAAAACAAAACTGTCGTAACTTCAAATAGCTCAGTTGGTAGAGCGCTGGTGTGAAGTACCAGATGCGGCGGTTCGATCCCGTCTTTGAAGACGTTTTACAACTCAGTAGTGGGCGATGGCTGCCCAGCGGTCTGTAACACCGTAGCCTTTGGGCGACTAGGTTCAATTCCTAGTGCTGAGACGTTGCATCCTCTGGTCCTATATGGTGGTGAGGCTCTGCACATGTGGTATTGATGTTAATGGCTAGCATGTCAGTCTTCCAAACTGAATGTGAGGGTTCGAGTCCCTCATACCGCACGTTATCGCTGTACATTGCGCCCTTCGTGGGCATATGCTGTGGGAGCGATACATACCCTTGTAGCTCAGCGGAAGAGTTAGCGCCTCCTAAGCGTTTGGTCGCAGGTTCGAATCCTGCCTAGGGTACGTAACAATTTAATAACAAGAGGAGGAATGTTGTCAGATAAGAAGTGTGACACGAATTTCTGTGGTAACATTGCTACTACACAGCTTGTTATTACAGGTAAGAAGACGCTATGGTTGTGTGGAGTACACGCCAAGGCGAAGCTGAAGAAGATCAAGAAGTAAATCACATGCCGCTGTAGCTCAGTCTGGATAGAGCGCTAGCCTACGAAGCTAGGCGTCGGAGGTTCGAATCCTCTCAGTGGTACCATGTGCACCGCCGGGGCTGCATGACGCAATATTATACACGAAAGTTACGCGCAAGTAACACTCGGCACTGTGGCCACGTTCAGCATGATGTGGTAAGCATACATACGATTGCCGTGCGGAGTCGTGGACCGCGTTAATCTCCTGTGTTCTAATGGTAAGATAGCAGGCTCTGAACCTGCCTGATTTTGGTTCGAATCCAGACGGGAGAGCAATGCACTATGTGAGTCGAGAGGCACACGACGGGCCCGAGGAGGGTACCGATTCGTAGGTTCGAATCCTACCACTATGTGCAGTATGGAGTCTTCCGCCTATGGAGGCAAGCGGTCTTGAAAACCGTAGGGCGCGTCAAGCGTGGGGTTCGATTCCTCAGGGTTCCGCATGAAAAACATTGAAGATTATCTATTGGTCATTGTAGAAGACGCCAACGAATTAGATTGGGAGACAGCCCGTGAGCGAGCTAGCGTTCTCAGTCAAGATTGATGATTGTGAAGTCCAAACATTCCGCTCAGGCGGCAAGGGTGGACAGAATCAGAACAAACGTGATACGGGCGTTCGTGTAATTCACCACGAGAGCGGGGCGCGTGGTGAAGCTAGAGACGAGCGTTCGCAGTTGCAAAACAAGAAGCTTGCGTTCAGGCGTATGGTTGACAGTCCTGAGTTTCAACTGTACATTAAGAAGCGTGTTGGACGAGACGATTTGCTAAGTGCAGAAGTTGAACGTTCAATCAACGATCCACGTAACATTCGCACGGAAGTGAAAGACGCGAATGGTAAGTGGGTTGTTAAATAATAGTATGGGGATATGGCTGAGCGGCCGATAGCATCACTTTGCTAAAGTGAATCGTGTAACAGCGACGGAGGTTCGAATCCTCCTGTCCCCGCCGTGAGTTGCTGTCAGAGCGGTTATGTGGTAGACTGCAAATCTACTTAGCCCGGTTCAACTCCGGGGCAACTTTCTCAAGGAAGGGGTTGACAAGATGGCAGAGACGTGGAAGGATCGCTTCCATGAGTTCCTAGCGGAGTTCTTGCGTGAGGAACATGAGATTGAAGATGTGGTGCGTGTCACATCTTACTACGAAGAGTCATACAACACGGGCGGATGTGAAACTTGCTCGTATGACGTGCATGAAGTTCACATCTACTATGTAGATTCGGAAGATGTTAGGCACGAAGTTCAAATTTCCGCACGCATGGAAGAGTTGTTCGGATACTAAACTCGGCGCTTCATACGTGAGGCGCTTAACTTCGTAGTTAGAACTCTTAATGTAGTATGCTTTCATGAGCAATTCAAACGAGTACATGAAAGCATACATGAGTAAGCGGTACCACAGGCTACGCGCAGAATACGTAGACATGCTTGGCGGGAAGTGTGTAGACTGTGGTACCGTATCTCAGCTAGAATTTGACCATGTTGATCGAACAACTAAATCTTTCGACGTAGGAAAATGCATTACTCATAAGCGCAGTAAGGTAGTTGCGGAACTTGAGAAGTGTGTGCTACGATGCAAGTCATGCCACGCTAAGAAATCAGGAACCGAACAGAGCGTGGATCACGGCGAGGGTATCAGTGGTAAGAAGAACTGCTACTGTGATAGGTGCGCTGTACTAAAGAGAGAGTATCAAAAGCGTTACAGGTGACATTGGGCCTATAGTATAATTGGTAAAACCTCCGGCTCTTACCCGGAAGATCACAGTTCGATGCTGTGTGGGCCCACGTTAAAAACATAGTTGCCCGTAAAATCCTTAGCATGAACGGGACGCCCATGGATTTGGGTGGCGACGACTGCCATAAAGTCGGTATGCCTCTGTTGCTCATGTTGGCTGAGCGCCATCCTTGTAAGATGGAGTACGCGGGTTCGATTCCTGTCAGTGGCTCGCTTCCCCTCGTATGGTCTAACCGACTGTGCGAGGGGTTGTTTCATTTGGGGGTTGACAACCTCACGATGATGGGCTAGTGTTGCCGCATGGCTGGAAAACCTACACGGATCTTCAGGATCGCATACAAGAAGCACAATGATAGAGATTGGAGAGTTAAGCGCTTGCCTTCTGGTACGTCATTGGCAAAGGCTAAGTCTACACGTGCTAAGATGGCTGCTGACCCTTCAATTAGGGAAGCTGAACTTCGAGAGGAGCGCCTGTAATGTTTGGTAAGACTGAAACACAGTACGGTGTGCGCACAGGTAGTAACGTTGTGTGGTTTGACACGAAGAGTAAATGCGATACTGCGCATAGGAACATGAAGAAGGCGGCATCGCGCAAGGGGACTGTCGAACCTAAGATCGTTAAGCGCCAAGTTAAAATTGAGACGAAGAGTCGTGTTGTTGCGAAGGTTAAGGGGAAGGTGACGCGTAACGATCCTTGCAAGCGTGGGAAGTGTAAGGGTAATAAACTGTGCATCGGGCACTCTAAGTCACAGGTAGGCGGTTCCGACTACGAATTGTACGATGCGGCGGGGCGCAACAAGAACACCAAACGTTGGGATGAATGATGGCGAGTAAGTGGTTTACAGAAGCAGTTGACAAGAAGGTGAGTGGAGTGCTACCATCAATGAAGAAGGAGCCGACACCTGTTTATGACAAGGTGATCAAGGAGCTCAAGAAAAAGAACGAGAAGAAAAAGGAGGCAGAAAAGTGAGTGACTCTTCTAACAACAGTGGTGGCGTCGGTATCCTCAGTCTTACTACACTAGCGTTCGTGATCCTGAAGCTGACGAATGTCATTGCGTGGTCGTGGTGGTGGGTGTTTTCTCCGCTGTGGATTGGGTTTGCGTTGTTCCTTGTACTTCTCATGATCATTGCCGTTGTCGCTGCGTTTAAGGACTAACATGATCATTGGGCTTACAGGCTACGCACAGGCAGGGAAGGATGAGTTCGCCAAATCCCTTGCCTTGCGCTCCCGCACACGAACCATGGCATTCTCCGACCCCTTGCATAAGATGGCAATGGTGCTGAATCCTATTCTGTCAGATGACCAACGTGATTGGTACAGTTACGTTGACGTGGTGAATAGGGAAGGGTACACTGAAGCGAAGAATCACAAGGGCGTTCGCGAATATCTTCAAGTACTGGGCACGGAAGCTTGTCGTAACATCCTAGGGCAGGACGTGTGGTTGCGTGTTGCTGAGCGCACCATCATCGCCAACGAAGAGGACGGGGTGCACACAGCCATCACAGGTGTGCGATACGCCAATGAGGCAACGTTGGTTAAGGCGTATGGTGGTGTTATGGTGAGGATTGTGCGCGATGGTTTTGGCCCTGTTAATGCACACACTTCTGATGTTTCAGTGGGAGATATCGCAGTTGATCGTGTTGTGTTCAACAACGGTACACGGCAAGATCTCAGCAATGCGGCGCAGAAGTTGATCAACGAATTGGGGTTGTGAGTTGTACGATGAAGAATTTGACGCAGAGCAAGCGATTCAAAACCTGTTGGAGTTAGAAAGTAACATCATTGATGAGGACATGTGGGTTAAATAGCGAAGGGAAGTGATCGAGATGCGAGGATGCCTAGCCTTGATTATCGTTCTAGGGAGCGTGGGTTATGTATTCGTCGCTCTCGGCGCAACGATGATGGCATTGCTAATTGGTGGGATTGTATTTGTGTTGTTGATGGGGCTGGCAGGAGCATGTGAGGCCATTGCTAACGCCATCAACACCGACGATGAAGATGATGAAGCAGAGGAGGATGTGTGAGTCATCAGTATGACAAGGACATCGAACGTCTCCGCGCGCGTGTCTATCTCGTGGTAGGATCACTACGTGGTGCTCCTGATGTCGACGAAGACTTCGTGGAACTTGCCAGGCGAGAGTTCAAGACAGCGTTTGCGTTTCTAGAGATGGGTGTCAAGGACGCATAGGAAAAGCCCCACACATCACGATGATGTGTGGGGCTTTTCCATATCAATTTTTAGGCGTCCGTGTCAGGGTTGCCATCTGTAGTCTTACCACTACGGAAGTTCGGAGTGATTTCCCCTGAAGGCGTAGCGGCGCTGATGATACTAGTGATGTATGAAGCGAGCGCTCCACCAGCAATAGCAATACCGGCCACATTCCAATTCAACGTGAGAAGTCCACCCCCATCTGCTCCGAGGAACACAAGGGCAAACTGTGCGGCCGTCTTGATGGCGCGCTCCGTCGCTTCCTTCCAGAACTTAGCAGTCCACATAATTATCCAATCACCTCAATGATGAAGTCTTCGTAGCACGAGTATTCGACGTCAGCCCACACAGCCTCAGCCAATGGAACGTTACGTGAGTACGCAATCTTAGGATTGTAACCAACGATATTCTTAGGGTTACCCCCAACACCAGACTTGTCGCTGCCCCACGCATAGACATTACCCAACCACACAGGGTTAGCACCACCCTCTACAGGCGGGCGCACAATGATCTTAGCGTTCGGCCCACCTGGAAGGCGCACACGAATGCTTATAGTGTCCGCGCTTGCCTTAACTGTAATGCGCTCCATAAGTTCCAAACCATCCTTTGTCGTTGCAGGTGGGGTTCCTGTGTCTCCACCTGAAATGTATCCGGTTACGCGAGCGCGCAAACCATTCATGTCTCCGGGAAGATTGGCAGGGTCAACCTTGCGCCCAGCAGGGGAACAAATTTCCTTGTGACCCTTTACACGATCCACCGATACGCCGTAGTGCTTGCACAACAAGGCGCACAGCTTCGCGTACGCATTAACCTGAACCTCAGGCCACGCCTGTCCTGTACCTGTGTTCTCAGCCTCAATACCCAACGAATTGTAATTGCCGTAAATGTTGTCGTTGATTGTCGCGCCCGCATGCCACGCAGTGCCATTAGACACAACAAATACAGTACCGTCACGTCCCAAGCCCAAATTACATAGTGGACCGGGCAGGTCAGATCGACCATACGTTACGACATTCAATGATGGAAAATTACCTGTCGCTGCTCCAGCAGTGTGATGACAGATGATAGATGACACGGTCTTCAGAGAACCATGATTACGACTCTGCCATCCACCAACTTCAACAACATTCATTCCTCCTGCACGCAACATGCTTGCAAGATCATTTACATACATTGGTCCTCCGGTACTGGTGCGTCATAAAATGACCCATCGGTAAGTGTGATACGAAATCGGCATGGGTCAGGAACAAACTTTGTTGATTCAATGCGAGGCGCGGGCTCCCCATCACTACCACGATCTCCCACATCGCCCTTATCGCCTTGCGCCCCTGTGTCTCCCTTTTCTCCCTTTTCTCCCTTTTCGCCCTTCTCCCCCGCAACGCCAGGATCTCCCTTAACGCCTGTGGCACCCGTTGTTCCGGTATCACCCTTCTCGCCCTTAGCTCCAGGCGCTCCTGAGGGTCCTACAGGTCCAGTAATCGACATGCCATCCTGCCCAGCGTATCCCATGTCTCCACGATCGCCCTTATCTCCCTTTTCTCCCTTGATCACAGGGTTACCCTGGGAGGCGTCCTTAGCCTGATCACAGTTCAATCCTTGTGCCATCGCCAAGACACGATTCTGCTGACAAGCCTGTGTTACTTGATCGCCGAGAGACTTCGACGTGCTATCGCTTGCATACTGATTGTAAAGAGCGAACGCTGAACAAACAAGTGCTACGCATAGCAACACTACATAGATGGCCCTCTTTGTACGGTGGAGTGGTTCTGTTGTTGTCATTACTTATCAGTCCCCGACTGAAGTCGAATTTGATGTGCTTCCTCTTGTGCTTCCATGCGTGCCCGACGCTCGGCATTAAGCTCAACACGAAGCTCACCGATTTCACGCCTCAGTTCAGTGATGTCAAAGCGAAGACCCTTCAATTGCTCTTCATGCGACGCGCTGATGCGCTCCAACTCCGCTTGATGTGCGGTGTCGAGACGCTCCAACTCTGCCTTGTACCTGGAATCGCTGCTCAACCATTGCCTACCGACATAGGCAAGGATCAACAGCACCAAACCAATGGGTCCTAGCGTTGGAAGTGCCGCGAGGATGTCTGTGAAATTCACAGCAATTCCTCCGTTAGGGGTTACACTCCGATGTCGTCGATATACATGCGCCTCTGATCGTTAGCATCAGCACGTGCATCAACAGTTCCAGTTCCGCTCGAACGCTTCAACGAAAATCCCACAGTAACCTGACCCGCTGGCATACCAGTGATTTCGGCGATGATAGTGCGTGGACCTTCCCAGTTTCCTGGCGTGCCACCACTGACGTTACGGAAATAGAACTGTGTTCCCGCCGCTGTGACAGTAGCACCTGTTGCCCAGCGCCCCACCAAGTTGAAGTAATCGGAGTTGCTGTACACCAACTGACCATCCCACAGAACACGATAACGCCTACCTGCGGACGCAGTAAATGTAATCTGGGAGATGAACGTCTCAGTTGCACCAATACCATTCACACCTGTTGGTGTTACCTGGCGGGCCTTAGCACCCAGCATACTAGACGTTCCTGCCTCAAGAGCCTGAACGCGCGTATCAAGGTCAACAATGTTTGCAACAACCTTGTTGTACTCTGCTGCCACGGCAATGTTACCAGCGACAGCATTCGCCATAGCTACAATAGCCATATTATCCTCAGTTCCAAATCAAACTCTGGTCCCAACGCCCGTACTGAGATGAATCCCAAATACCAAGCGCAGCAGGACGTAGCATCTCGACACTCAAAGTATCTGTCAATCCGCCATCTGACGTTAGCGTTCGATTGATACCGAACACCTGAACACGCATCTCTTCACCAAACCCATCAGGATCAATCAATGCCATGGTGTCGGCAAGCTGAATGCGCGGGTCACCGGCCATCGTGATGTCCTGTGTTGTTGGGATGGGCTTAGATGTGCGTGGAATGAGGACGTTTAGCAGTCCTTCATCGTTATAGCTCTGCTGATACCAGTCGCCCGTCGCCTCATAGTTACGAGGGCCGTACTTACGAACGCTATCATTATCAGCCGTACGGAAGGTGGTCGTGTCACCCTTAAGGATCTTCGTACCATCAATACGTAGCGCACCCTTGTTCTCAGCCCTAGCAGTGGCACCATCGCCATTCGCTACCGCGAGGCGCGCAGTCTCGCCCCAAGGGTTCGTAATGCGAACAACCATCTGCCCGTCATTATTGAAGAAACAGTAGATGTCCAAGACTACATTGTTGTAGTTAGGCTCATGCCATCCCTGACCAACAGGGGTATAATCCAACTGCATCACGTAACCATGGTGCGACCACTGATCGTTCCATGCAGGAAATGTTGGAGGGGCAGCGGGGCCTGTGGTGCAAGCTGTGTACCTCTGGAAACGATATGGTTCCACGTACTGCATGCTGTCATCGTAAATGATGAAGTCACGAACGGTGTATGCAGGAATGATAAACTGATCGTAAGCACTCGCCTCGAACACCTTAGTCTGAACCGTGGACATCCTGTCAGCCTGAACTGAGTAGATGTTACGGACACTATCCAAGGTGTTACTGATCTCAAGACCCTCAAGGTCCTTCAACCCAATCGTACGCACAATTGTGTTCTGCTTGTTCTTAACGGTGTTGTAGTTCCAGAACCTGAACACACCATTCTCATCCCAAAACACGCTACCAAATTCTGCGGCTGCAAGATCCGTGATTACATCCCACGCGTCCTTACCATTAACGCCAGGGTTGAATGAGATGGAATTAGCGCCCTGATCCAATACAGCAGCATACTTTGCCTGCCTCCACATGCTATCTTCAGTCGGCTGTGTCGGCATGCCAAAGTTACGGAAAGCATAAGCAACATCAAACGTAGCTACACGGTGGCGCGTGATCAACAAACCCTGCAACTGATCGAAAGGATATGAAGAAGGATCGATGGCAGGACCGAACGCCCCAAACACATTCTGATTGGAGCCCGCACGGATGTAGCCGCGCGTGTTTGTAGCGTCTGTGTAAATGCCAACAACACCAACAATCTCCACACTCTCCTGGCCAGATGGGATTGTTGTGTGAGAGGAGTCGTAAACTCCGCCATTGTTAGAGTTAACTACGCGCACCCAAACCTCATTGTTCTGCAACTGAATGCTAAGAACAATGCCGTTACCCGCGCGGTATTCGTACATCGTTGTCAGTGGTGCTGTGACATGCCAGTTGGAGTTAGGGAACCCTGCCGCTGTTGACATTGTGAACGCCATGAAATGAGCGCCCGTAACACGCGTCAAGTCGCGGTTAGCAACCCAATACTTCAAGTAGTCGCCATCACTGTTAGCTCCCATTGCGCTGAACGCAAATACCTTCTGAGCCTGGTCAGGTGATAGAGGGTGTGGTTGAGCGCTCAACTGATACTTGGGCACATCATTTGTAGGGTATGTCTGAGCGCCCGCGTTATCAATCCACCCAACACTAGGGTTCATCCCACCAGCGCCAGGAACAAAGATACCGACGCCATCAAGAGCATCATCAGGAACAAACAACTCGGAGCGATAGGTTGGACGGCGACGCGTAGCGCTGACATCACAGTTCTGCAAACAGTTCTGAATGAAAACCTGAGTGTCAGCCTTTTGTGCTTCCGTGCGCCCCAACCCATTGTAATAATCAGAGACAGCCCAAGGCGCAAGGATTACAGGCTTACGCAACTTCTCCACACGATCCAACGCAACAATCTCCACCTCACCACTACCGCGATCGGGGGTGATGGATGTGATATTACCGATGAACTGAGGGTACCACACAGTGCCTAGCGCTGTGTCAACACCAATGTCATACTTGACCTCAATGCCGATCTGCTGCTTTGCATACAATGGTGACAAACCGTTGTATGGAGAGAACACAGCAGTGAAAGGAAGCGCCGCCGTGTTATCATAACCGGCGACAACAACCTTCAGTTCAGCAGCACTACTGCCCTCAATGATCATTACGTCTTCGGGGGCCGAACCCTTAAGCGCGCGGTCTGTAGAGATAGTTGTAGCGAGGCGTGACAAATCCGAGAGGTAATGTGCAAACAGCCCGTTGTTGTCCCAATCGAACTGAAGACGCGCACGGAAATGACGGTTCGATGATGTGATGACGGTTTCGGCCGCCACCCCTCCCTGAGTCTGCATTCCTTACGCCTCCAAAAGTGTCATGTCAACCTCGTTCAATGGGAAACGTGGTGACGTTGATGTCATCTGATCAATGAAAATCTTAGACACGCCACCCCCAAACTTGAACGTTGTAGGTGATGCACCCATCTCCAACTGCGGCGCCGCAAAATAAAGGTTAAGGTTTGTTCCTGTAGGGAAAATGATTGCCGGACGAAGCCCCGCCTGAACACCAGCCTGTGTCACTGTCATACTATATCGTGCCCACGATGTAGTAATGTTCTTAGCAAATGTCCCGGCAGACGCAGCAGTAGTTCCGTTCTTGTCCACAGTATCGCCAACAAAGTTCGCTGTGTAAGCTACATCAGCCTTCATGTAAACGGAGAACGTCATTGTTTGACCAGCCTGCCAAGGAGCAAACTTCGTCTCACCATCAAACCTGACGTACCCAGACGTAACGGACTGCGTGGTGGCCTTAACCGAGCGCGAACCTGTGATGTCCAAACCTGTAGGGTAATCGTTTGCGTACTCACGGTTCACCTCCTTACGGAAAGACAAACCAAGATCGTTAAGAGTGTGTGAGTAGCCAGCACTAGCCTGAAGCGATAGCAGATTCTTGTGCATAGGATTGATCAGGTAATGAGGCCCTGGAATCATTTGTGTGTATAGGGCGCGGAGAAACGCTAGGTCATCATTGTTGTAATAACGGAAAGACATGTCGTAACGCAAGCGCGTACCCAACGTGTCCATAGTCCTAGCGCCATTCAACCCCTGATGAACGCCACCGAAGCGCTCTTCGACGTTCGACAAACCTACCTCAGGGGTTGGGAGAGCACGCATCTCACCCAACCACCCGATATACCATGTAGCCGGATCCCAAGCCATTATCCTCGCCTTGCCCTTACATTGTTAGCCTTATTAACAAGGCGTGCGATTCCGTTAGCATCAATCTCAACGGTCCAGCCTGTCATAGCCTCAACGATCTCGGCACTAACTCCCGTCACGTTACCAGCCACGTTCAACTGCGATGTTCCAACTGCTGCAATGTCAGCGCCCGATACGCGCATGCTCGCCGCCAACGCCCCACTATCGAACGTCGAAGCAATGTTGTCGGTCATACCATCCAACATCTGCTGAACGGGAGTGAACCCTGCGCTCAAACCATCCTGCAAACTCTGCATAATGATCTTACCATTCTTCGTCAAAAGAACCTTATCCTTAGAATATGGTCCCTTCCACGAAGGAATCAAAGCCGTCAACTTACCAAGGATACTTGTCACACGACCGAACGCGCTCGAAATACCACGAACCAAACCATCAATGATGGAGGCACCAGCACGCAACAACCACGACCCTGCGCCTGAGAAGAACCCTGCCACACGAGAAGGGATACTCTGGAAGAATCCCACCACTGCGTTGAAGGCACTGACAATGCCATCACGCAAACCGTTAATAAGCTGTGTACCCTTGTCCCTCAACCACCCACCGACACCAGCAAAGAATCCGCTGATCTTACCAGGAATGGCAATGAAGAACGCCTGAACATTGAAGAACGCATTAGAGATTCCCAGCGCTAGTCCGTCGATCATCTCCTTACCCTTAGCAATTAGAGGAGTGACAACATCCCCAATTGCGCTCTTGATCCTGTCAGGAATTGAGGAGAAGAAATCAATGATGCCCTGGAACTTAGTAGAGATGATAGTTCCAAGCGCATCAAAGAACGTGCCAAACGCGTCTCCAACAGCACTCAACTTATCTGGAATTGAGCTGAAGAAATCTCCCACAGCGGCGAACGCCTCAAGGAAAAAGTTCAACGCATCGATAGCGAAGCGCACAATCTTAATGAACGCTGTAAATGCAGAGATGATTACATCAAAACTCTTACCGCTAACCAGCGCGCCAATGCTGCTAGCCAAGCCCTCAAATGCCTTAGTGATGTCCTCGATTGTCTGTGGAGGAATCTCAGAGATTGCCTTACCCAGCAAGTCAAAGACATCTCCAAACGCCTTACCAAGGCGCTCCCAATCAATCTTCAAGAAGAATGAAGACAGTTGATCGAAGAACTTGTTCATTCCTGGTGCAGCACCATTGAAGAACTTCAAGGCATTACGCAACAACGCGGAGAACATACCTGTAACACTGACAAGTGTCTTCTGAAGGTTCCCCAACCCCTTCTCAAGACTTCCATCTGCCAAACTCTGATCAAAGAAACCCTTGAACTTAATCAAGACATCACTAATAGTATCACCGAAGATCTTGTAGAACTTCGTGACACCAGCGATCTGCAATAGTGAATCAATGAACTTACCAACGCCAGGAGTGATAGCCTTTAGGAAGTCCTGTACGCCCTGGAAGGCGTTCTTAAGGTTCTCCACATTCTTTGTGCTTGTGACAACCTTCACAAGCTCACCAACCAACGCTGATACGCCCTTGGCAGCACCATTCAGCCCATCAGAAATGACAGGGAATAGTTGCTTCAACTGCGCGAAGACAGGAGTAAGTTCCTTAGCAAACGTGTTGCTAAGTCGGGCCTTTAGCTTATCAACCTCAGGACCAAGCTGGGCAGCGGCCTTCTTAATACCATCAAAACCCAAAATCACAGCAGCAATGGGCGCGCCAAGCGCTGTCAAAGCAACAGGCAATCCACCCAACCCAGCAGCAATAGCACCACCAAGGAACAGGATGCCACCAGCAGCAGCGCTAAGCAAAGGAATCCACAACACCATCGACAGAATCAACGATGTCAACGAACTACCAGCAGACTGCAAAGCGCCCATAAGCGCGGAACCAACCTGACCTGCTAGGTTCGATGCAGCATTTGCCGCCTGACCCAAAAACTGTCCAAAGTTCTGCGTTAGACGTGCAAACTTGCCGAGACGCTTTTCGTCATCGCCATCGACAACATCCTTCATCTTCTTGCCAAGACCCTCAGCCTCCTTGGCAGACTTCTTCAGGTCATCGCCAAGCTTGCCCAAGCCACCAGCAGCGCCCGACTGATCGATGTTGACCTTTACAGTCTCATCACCGATAGACTTAAGGAGCGCCTTGATCTCATCAATTTGCGCCTTGAACTTGGTGAGGTCAATTTCTACCTCAACTTCAGCCGACATCTTGTCGACTTCTTCAAGTTCCTTCTTAACCTTCTCACGAAAGCCGTCTACATCAGGGACGACCTTGACTGAGACACGACCTACCTCTGTACCGCCTGGTCCCGCCATGTCGCCTCCTAACTAAAGCTTCTTAAGCTGATGATTAACCATCTGAGCAAACGGGTTGTTCTGTGCTTCTACACGCCTACGCTCTTCATCCCCAGGACGTTCCACGGGGCGAGGCTTAGGAATCTTTGTCTCTGTATGAGCAGAGATAAACGCATAGTTCTGAATGGTCATAGCGTCCAACAACGCCACCATTACGTGACGATCAAATGTCCAACCCCAATACTCAATCCCGCCCTGAAGGCAGGCCATTGTGCGAGAGGAATGCGGAAGTTGCTTCGCAAGAACGACAGCCTCCCATACAGGAAGACTGCCGTCAAAGCGCAACACATCCGACAACCTAATGTTGTAATACTCTCGAAAATCAGCGAACATCTCCTCAGGATGATCGTGAATTAGTCTTCCGAGAGTGATGCTTCCCCCAAGCCAATCTCCTTGAAATAATCCTGGAAGATTGCCATGGTGACGCTGAGATCTCCCGCCACGCGCTCGATCAACTTACCAACGTTGTCGTCGCCCACAGATTCAAGAATCTCAATCATCAATGGGGCGATGCGCTTCACATCCTCTGATGTGGGAGTGTCGTTTTCAAACGTTAGTTGAGGTAGAAGTTCGAACAGGCGTTCGCGCTGTGCGTCCTTGATACGCAGAGGGTTCTTCAGCGTCACGACAGTGTCAGCATCGACACGAATCTGATATGCTGCGTAATCCTTGTCAGCGTCCTTCTCATAGGTGTCTAGTGAGAACACCTTACTCTTTGTAGCCACAATCCCTCCAAATGAAATATGCCAATAGAAACCCCGTAAGGGCCTCTATTGGCATACTACATACAACTTTTTGCTTAGCTGGCTAGCGGCACTCCACTTACGCCAACCCAAGAATAGATAGGGTTCGCAGCAAGCTTAAGGAACGTAGCACGCAATGGGAACGCGGCGAACGCATCCGTAGCAAACTGGATGGCGTCTTCACGACGGATGGATGTTGAGGCTGCGTGGAAAGCGACACGTCGCGGCCCATCAACCACAATAACCAAGAGCGCCTTGTTGATAGTAGATGTTGGTGCATTCGTTACCTCAAGGATACCATCGTTATTGATAGCATCAACCTGAGAGTAATACAACCCCAACACCTGCTCATCGAACTGCAAGGCATTGAAGGTCACGAAGTCACTAGGTGCCTCGGTAACAACCTCACGGAAGTTAGCGTTGCTCCAAGTTCCCTGAACGGCGGTGTCTCCACCATCAAAACCGAACTGTGGAAGGTCGTCGCGGGACGTGTGGCCAATAGACGAATAGCCAGGGAAGTGAGTGTCATCCATGGCGGTGTAGCTCTCGATGAGAGCCTCAGAAGGGCGTGCCGTACCAGGCGCGGCAACGAAAATGAATCCTGTTCCCGGTGTTAGTACAGCTTCATCAATATGTGGCATTTGTTAATTCTCCTTTAAGGTGCTGGTAGGGGCCTAAACCCAAACTGAACCAGACTCTGAACGCGCCATGTGTTATCATATGGGCTATCAAATTGTGTTGGTCCGAAGGTTTGCCTGTACGAGTGCAGATAACCAACACCAGGAACTACGGTTTGATTCTGTACGGCATCCCATAGCGCAATTTGCGTGCGCTTCAGAAGTTGCTCAGTCTCTTCCAGGTTCACATCCCCGTAAGAGGTCAACTCGACCGTCCCGCGATCAAGAAGTCTAGGATCAACAGGATATCCTCCCGCGCGGCGCACATTCAAGATTGGGTACTGACGGTCAGTGATCTCGGGAACCCAAGAGACGACCTGTACCGTAGGGAATGCTGCACGCAACAATGGGATGATGATTTCCTGTACGCGAGGAATCTCTGTAACTGGCATTACAAGATCCCCTCATGGTACCAATCAATGAACAAATGCAACCCACGAACGAATGTTCGGCGTGTCCCAAGTTCCTGGCGGCCGTAGTAATGACCAAACTCAATGCTCAGCGCAGCAGGATCGACAAGGGATACGTAAGCATCAACCTTACCATGCGACACTTCAATGTGAGCCTGACCCGTGCGTCGATGAGGAGCGAGACGCCCGTTAGCGATGCCCGCAAGTTCACCAGCAACACCACGAACACTCTGCACAACACCAGGAAGGTGAGAAATCTTCTTGTTCATATTCTTTTCATTGAGAATTTCGACGCTCATCACGTCCTCCTCAATGTGTAGTCTGTGTGGTAAGTGTTGTCGGAACCATTAAATTCCTTAGGCTTACCGATGATTTGCCAGCGCTCGCCTCGCCACAATGCCTCAGCGTTGAACCCAATACGCCGAGTGTAGGAACGTGGTGGGCGGAAACGATACACCTCTTCGGTGTTGTAGCCCTCTTCGTCCTGCTCCGCGCGCCTAGCTGACGTTCCACTCTGTGCTGCTACCTGAACTGCACAATTGTCAATCACGTCAACATCGGTAGCGGAGGCGCGATGCATGATGTTACCATCAGGAGATGTAACAATTTCATCGTGATACACCGTTACGGTTTCACGTCCTACGTCAAGGAGAGACATTAAGGCACCCTAACTGTGAATCCCCACGATGGAGGGCACCAATAATGGGCGTTGGGCTGCCTAGCGCCCTCGACACTTTCACCATAAGGGGAGATCGGGATAATCTGAAACATCCCATTTCCACCAAACAACCAATCCCACTCAATAGGTAGGAGGTCAAGATAGCCTGTGGCACCGTTCGTAGCGCGTGTGTAACTGTAGTTTCCGTCAGTCTCGGAGACATACGCCTCAGGGTTGCGTAGAACACGAACTACTGCATTCACTTCCACCATGACAACAATGCGCTCAGGGATAGTCCCATCAGCAACCTTGGCGTCAAGATCAGGGATGCGCAACTTGATAAGCGCCTCAACGTCCTCAAGGAGTTCGCCGACCTGAATTGTCTCTTCGGGTGTTAGCTCACGACCGATACGGGCCGCGACGTCTGCCGGGGTAGCGTAGGCCACTGTTCCACCAGCCTTTCAAGTTCAAGGGTTACGTTTGCCAGTTCTCGATTAGGATCGAGTTCAGCGCTACGACGCAACGCTTGGCTTGACTTCTCTGCGTAATTCGCTTCGTTCAACAAGTGGCGGATGCTGCGTTCCCACGCATCAAGATCGTCTCGACCAACGAAGGTTCCCGCATAACCCAAGGACTCCTTCAAGCCAAAGGTCGGGGTGGCAATAACAGGGATGCCTGACGCCATAGCCTCAACACCCACCATGCCATAACTCTCGTAAATGCTCGGCATCAAAACAATTCGAGTCTTACTCCACACATCGTCACGCATGTTTGTAGTTTGTCGTTGAAAGACTACATTGCTGCGCGCCTCAAAGATTTGCCCGCCATGTCCGCCCTCAACGCCCATGAACTCAACATCCGGCATGCGGTCGGCCAAAGCGTAAAAAATGCCGCTGCCCTTGTCCACATTCAAATTTACCAACGTCACCTTATCACCTGATACGGTGTGGTGGTCAGCGGCGAACACAGGGGGGTGGAGGACACAGCTGTCATATCCAAAACGCCTGTAATGCGCCTGTAGATAGTCAGTGTTATAAACAACGTAGTCAGCGCCATAGCCAAGGTTGACATCGCTGTAAGACATGTTATTGTGGATCACCTGGACCAAGGGCACATCAAGATACTCAGCATACGAACGTGCTGGTGCGGTCTCACCGTGATGCGTCAAAATGACATCAGGTGCCTCACGCCTTGTCAACTCAAAAGCTGTAAGTCCCGTGTCCGTGCGAACACATCGAGTACCTTCAAAATCCCACTCAAGAGGGGCGTCAAATTCATGTGTTGCGACAACGACAGTTTCATGTCCTGCCTCGCGCAGATGCCTGAAGATGTTCTGACCCATAACCTCTGAGCCAGCAAAGTGGAAGGGTGGCCAAAAATGACAGAAAAACAAAACCTTCATTTGTACCGCCTGAGAATTTCTTCTGCCCATTCTACTAGGTCTTCAGGACGCTGGCCCTTGGGTTGACTGACGACCCACAACTCTAGATTTTCCGGCCGGTTATCGTCGCGAACACCGTTCTTGTGGTGCACTTCTTCACCAGAAAGCAAAGGACGATCAAGCATGATTTCCATTACTAGTCGGTGCTGTGATACTGTCTTATTTCCAATGGAAGTTTTTACGTAGCCGTACTTATCGTGTTTCCACTGTGACACACGTGGTGGCTTAGGTTCTGGCCTAACGTAGTTTCCAAAGACACCGCCACGAAACAAAGAACTGTAGTGTCGTCGACAAAACCCGCGACCGTAATGCTTTACTTCACACTGGTAAATATGGCAGGATTTCATAGCACCTTCCATGCTCTGAAAATGCGAAAGGGGAGGGCGGCCCCAAACGGGAACACCCTCCCCGTTCACGGGAGATTAGCTAGCCGGACCAGGGAACTCGGTAGGAACTGCATCCGCTGCGCTCTCGCCAGCAGGAGTAGTAGTACCAGGAACGATTCCAGCAGTGTCGGTAAGGCGAACGAAAGCGTTAGGGTCAACCAACCACCCGAACGTAGTCTCGATCAAGATAGCGACCTGGTTAGTCTGCCAAAGGTTAACCTGCGTGCCATCGGCGCTGGTAATTACACCAGTGTCGGTGACCTTAATGCGAACCTGGTCAGCGTAACCATAAACCAAACGAGACCAGTCACCAAGAACGGCACGCGTTCCAGTGTCAGTTCCCATACCAACAGTTCCGCTTACTGCGCGACCCTGCTCAACTGGAAGACCCGCAAGGTTACCCAAGGAGTTCTGAGCCAAGTTAAGTCCACCAGTGAAGATCAAGTTACCCTGAGCGTCACGAGCGGTAAGGACAGGCGGTACGAAGCGCTGGTCGATTGCCCAAGCGTTAGGGTTGTATCCTCGGTTTACAAGGGTAGCCCAAGCGTTCGTAAGGTCAACGTCCAGAGAGTCAGGAGTTGTAGGGTAGTTGATAGGGTTAGGCGCAAGGTTCACGTAACCGTTGTTGGTGATGCCAAGAAGCGGGTCACCGTTGTCAGGGCGCTTACCCTGGAAGACAGCAAGGTCGATACCACGGCCGATGGCGCGTGCAAGCTGTGAAGTGATGTTGCTCCACATACCATTGATGTTGGCGCGAGCGAACTCCTCAGACGCCGTTACGATGGTAGCAAGCTTGATCGGTGCGAAAGACTGGCTCTCCCACGCGATACCACTCACAGGCTTACGGTAACCCTCACGGTCCTGTGGGCGTGTACCCACACCAACCTGACCAACCTCAGGCTCAACGCTCGACATTGGGATAACAGTCTCGCCGTAACCCACGGGTACCTGACGACCAAGACGAAGAACTAGCGAAGCTTCCTGTGCCTGCTCCCACAACAGACCAGTTACTTCCTTAGGAAGCAAATCATCTGTGAGATACGCAAGGCGTCCCTGGTGGCGGTCATCGCGGTTCGGCGATACCTCATTCTGGTAAGCCATTTAAAAGTCCTATTCTGTACTTACTTCCAACCAAGCTTCTGGCCAATGAAACCACCAAGAGCGTCGTCAGGAGTAGAAGGCTTGTCATTTCCGAGTCCAGCCGTACGGTCAGTTGCACGCCCTGTAGCGCCAACACCGAACGTCTGCTTAATCGTCTCAGCGTCCTTCTTAATATCGTCGAACGTATCTCCGCGTAGGCGATCTGCAAACGCCTTCAGGTGATCGCCAGGAACACCAACTGCAAGAGCCGCGTCGATCTTAAGACCGAAAAGCTGCGAATCCGTAAGCTTGTTTTGCAACTCAGTCTTTTCATTCTGAGCAGCGAGTAGCTTGTCTTCGAATCCCTTGCGCACATCTGCCTCCACCTCAGACTTAGCGTCCTTTAGGCGGGCGCGATATGACGCCGCATCATTTCGAGCACGAGACAATTCATCCTGTGCCCACTTTGGCAACTCAGCAACCTTCGTAGCTTCCGCTGCGTCTGTCGTTGCTGCGCTTCCACTGGCCTTATCACCATCCCCTGTAGCCGTAGCGTCAGAAGCATTAGTGTTGTCAGCCATTGTTACCTCCTGGGTAATGAGCAAGTACCAGACTCGCCTGTGTCACACCCATGCTACATTAAGCAACACTTCGTGTAAGAGTTGTCTCATCTTCCTCTGTGGAAGGGTTGTAAAGGTCCTTACGCATTTCCTTCAAAATTGCCTTAAAGGAAACATCGCCCTTACGTTGCGCTCGCTTACGTGCCGCAATGTAAATCTTCAGTGCCTCTTCTTCCTGACGCTCTGTGGGGTATCCTGAGAGTTTGTACACAGGAACGGCGATGCATGTACAACCTGGGTGCCAGCGATTCATCAACTCATTCATCGCATCGGTGTCATTGTCGCGCCACAACGATGCGGCAGATTCCTTCGAACCTGAGAACCCTGCGGTGTCGTGTGCGTACACAGGACCACGCGAAATCATCATTGTGCAGAACGCGCATGTAGGAGGGCGAGGATCAAAACGCGCAAAGCCGCGAATGGGCTGAGAGGTGTCGGTGTCAAGGCCACGTAGGATAGTGCGCCTAGCGCTATCCTCAACAACCTTCACCGCACGATTCGTCGTATCCTGTACAGCACCCTCAATATTGCCAGTCTTCTGAAGATTCTGGTACACTGGCTCCATGGTCTCACGCAACCACTCTTCAGGGTAATGATCGTCCTTGAAGATGTCATGGCGCGGCTCATCGGGGAGTTGCTCGGCACGATTGTCATCATAAAACTCACGTGCCAACTCTGTAGCTTCATCACGGTATTGCTTGATCACGCGGTACATAACACGCATGAAATCAAACCACGATCGACGCGTCAAGAAAGGGGTGAGAAACTGACGAAAGACGTAAACAAGACCCGCAATCATGCGATTGAGGATCGTTTGCTTACGCCTTGCGTATTCGTTTACATCCATTTGTGTTCCTAAAGTCAGGCTGGGAGGATTTGAACCTCCGACCGCTCGCTTCCAAAGCGACTACTCTACCAAACTGAGCTACAGCCTGTTGTGTAACGTGGAGAATTCGGGACTCGAACCCGACGCCTCTTGCTTGCAAGGCAAGTGCTCTACCTGATGAGCTAAATCCCCATAAAACATCTTACCATGGCGTCACAGGCTTAGCAACAGCCTTAACGAAGTGCATGAATGCATCTTCAAAGTGTGTCTTAGCCAATGCCAGTTCACGCTTATCGACGTCACCATTGCCAACGATGTTCCAATAAGACGCAACATCGCGCTCTAGTGACTTGATGTAATTAATTGCGTCAACGGTCTCCTGATCGAAATCACGGTAGCCGTCGATCTTCTTGTGTTGGTTATCCATGTGCTCGGTGAGGGAATCGAACCCCCGCCATCTGGGTGTAGGCCAGATGCACTTCCATTATACTAACCAAGCGCAGGCTATCGTCACCCGCTATTGTCGGCTCTTTTACTGGCCTATCGTTGCGCGCTATTGTCACCAGTCGCGTATCAAGGGATCGAACCTTGCGCAAGGAACTTATCAGGTTCCCTTAGTCAACCAGACTAGCTCATACGCGTGGGGTGCACGAAGGGAATCGAACCCTCATCACCGGAGTCACAGTCCAGTGCTCTACCATTGAGCTACGCACAACGCTGACATGCCAGGATTCGAACCTAGAGCTTGGACCTTAACAGGGTCTCGTGTTACCGTTACACCACACGCCAATAGATTTAGTTATGGAGTTTCCACCACAGAGCAGCGCGCATTAATCGACCCGAACGCCAAAATCACGAGAGACGACACAGCAAACTGAAAACCTGTGGAAGTCTTCGACCCTGCAATCACCATAGGTGGATTTAGGGCCCCTACCAACGAAGCGTTACCTTCGAAGCAAATCGCAACCTCATACGCAGCGCTTGGCATTGGAGTGTCAAACGTGCATGTAAGAGTTTGCTTTAGGTTCAACAACCCAAACGCTGGGAGAGGAACATTCTTCACCCTGCGCTCAGGAATGTCAAGCTGTGAAGCAAAAGCATACCCTTCCCCGCCTGCGAGGCTTTGGAACATGCTCTGGAACGTGACATCACTAGCAACATTGCCAGCAGCATACATCCACCACGTCAACGGGAGATGAAACGATCCCGTATCCAACGTACCATCAACATTAGCAATAAAAGTCATCCAAGGAAATGTGTTCTGGAAGTCAACAATGTTGGTTCCATCCCACTGCACTGCGTAAAATGTTGATGGACGCTGTGTGAACGTTGCCACGTCTCGCTCCTATATTTTGTTCTCTCAGGTACGTACGCACCCAAGCAAGTAGCGCCACTCAGAATCGAACTGAGAGCTTCAGGCTTATGAGACCTGCATGTTACCTTTACACCATAGCGCATCAACGCTGTACACGACCGACCTGAGGTAGCGAACTTCCGCACGAATGCGACGGGACGGCCGTGTACAGTGAGCGCTCCCACGGAGAGTTGAACTCCGATATTAGCCTTGACAAGGCCACGTAATCACCGTTATACGATGAGAGCACCGCGCCATTCCATTCGATGTATATGGCGAACCCTAGCAAAACCACGCCATCTCTTCCAGCTGTGAAACGGCGAAACAACCACGCGCTTTGTTGGGGTGCTTTAAAGCGCGAAATGCAGTCCCACGGGGAATTGAACCCCGACCCATAGGTTGAGAACCTAGCGTACTCACCATTATACTATGGGACCACCAACATGTTAGTTTTACAGGACGAACATGTACGCCCTTACAGACCTTCAAACTCGACATACGGAGTGTACCACATGTCGGATGTAGTTGTCAAGTTGGCACGCCCTGCGGGATTCGAACCCACACCTAACGGTTTTGGAGACCGCTATGCTCCCATTACACCAAGGACATACCCATACTCTACATTACGGGGTCGGCGTTGTCAACAGGTCTACAGAGGCCGATGGAACCTCTTGCTTGTCCGTCACACCACTCACCACAGTACCACCAGAGTCAACCCACCAACCTACCATACATGTAGAGGGCATTTGCGCTCCACGCTGCAACGTTAGCGAACCGTCATCTTCGATGATGATGTTGATCTCGTAGTACACAAACCCACGAATTTCCTCGAAATTACTACCACTCCACTGCACCAAACCGCGAGGGAAGACACGATCGATGAAATACTTTACTGGCATGATTCGCACTCTTCCTGTGCGTCGATGCTGCACGCCTCCCCAAGGTCAAAGTCCTCAATGTCTCCCACTACAACACCAACAACCTCAGGAGCACACCAACAATCCTTACTAAGTTCGTGTGCACGATTGTCATCATATACTTCAAACAAATCAAGCTGCTCGGTCATTACTGCGCGCCTCCATCGTTGTTAAATCCCCCACCTGTGTTATTGGTGGGTGCTTGAATTGTAGGGTCAACAGCCTTAATGGCTGTAGTTGTGGTAAGTGGGAAACGTGAACTTGGAGTGCCAAGTAGAGCGGCTGCGTACTCCGCGTTCTCCTCAACATCCATCAAGCGCATGTTCTCCCTCTGCTCAGGAGTGTAACCCATGTCAATACGGGCCTGCTCCACAGGGATGATTGCCTTACCGCCTGTCAACTTCATGGCAGCATCGGCCTTAGCGGCGTATGTAGGAGTGGAAGGGTCAGAGATGATTGCTTCAATACGTGCCAACGACTCATCAACTGCACCATCCATCACCAAAGCGCCCAGCTTCATGACACGCTCCCAAACGTTCCCAAACATCGAACCCTTCAACTCACACTTCTTAACCAAGCGTGACTCGGCGCTACGAATCGCTTCAGCACTCGCAGGGACCTGAGATGAGAATGAGAGGTACTGTGGTGGCAAGCCTGTGTACGATGCAACGATCTTACTGATCTCCTGCAACACACCAGTGTAGTTTGAAAGCTCTGCGGCGCTGAACTGTGTAGCACTAGCGTTCTCATCGCCGAACGCCAAAATCCCCGCCATGTACGCCTTGTACTGTGCGTTAGCATCCTGGTTCTGGATGATTGCTTCCTTCTCAACACCGAACAACAGACGCTGAGGAACAGCCATCAAATCTGCGGCTGTCTGCATGTTCAACACAATACGTGTAGCAATGTCCTGTGCCGAGCGCAACTCAGGCATAATCTCGCTACGTCCAGACCTGTCACTGACACGCTCACGATTTAGTGAGGGAACGATAGGTACAATGCCCAAGTTGTGAACAGTAGGCTCTTCTACACGAACGTACGTACCATTCCTGCCATCCTTCATGTACTCAGTGCGGTCAGGAAGGTATACGGTATACTGCTGGTCGTCGCTCTGGTCCTCGAACGTGTTAGGGTTGTGATAGAAACGCACAGCGCTATTGACGCGCTTCGTCCTCTTATCGATATCAACCCACATGTGCTGAGGACTCTCAACACGAATCATCGGGGCGTCTGCGGGATGCCCAAGTAGGATGTCTTCATCTGTGGGGGCGCTCACACTAATGAACGCACGGCCATGGATGAATGTCTCCAAAAATGAAACGGGCGCTTCCTGATCGAGATCGTTAGCCTTCCACCACTGCTGAAGACGTGGGTCAGCCTCAGTGGTGTTAGGGTTCCTAAAACCATCGATTTGGATGCGCTCAACCAACGAATCAAGGTACAGGCGCGACCACCCGATAGCAGCACGCATATCCCTGAACTCAACAGGGATTACGTGGCCCTTGCGCTCCAACATAACCTCAGCCTCGTAATACGCAGAATCCTCAATCAAGCGATTGCGATCACGCCCAAGGTTGTCGCGAGCATCTTCAATGATCTCAGCGATAGTTGCCATTACAAAATCTCCAAAGTCTTCTTGCGATTGTGCTTAGTCATCAAGTATTCTTGCCTCGCACCGAACGCAAGGACTGCTGTGACGGCGGCATCGATCTTACGCGCGGAATCCTTCGACTCCTTACCGATACCGATCATGTCGTACGTATCACTAGGGCGACGACGCGCATTCAGCACGTGCTGCCTCAACACCCTATTGCCATCGTGACGAATCAAGCCATCCAACACAGCGTTCTCAAAGTGCTCACAATCAATAAGGAAGTCACGCTTACCCTTCGATCGCATATCGTATGCAATCAAATTACCTGGGGATGCCTTCACAACCAATTGCTTCCTAAAATCAGCACTCCACTTGTCAATGTACGACTCAAATTCCTTCACATCCGCACGGAATGACACTACATCGAATGTAGCAAACGCCATCCTAACGGCCTTATCAACTTCCACAGTAGGAATCTTACCGCTAGGGTACGACTTAGGGTTCCACGCATTCAACAAAAAGATGCTTCCATCTTCCACACGACATGCGCAAAGTGCCGTGTGGTCCTGCCCACGAGACCCATCGAACCCAAGGGTGATCATATCGCCCTTACGCAACGACAAATACTTGTCCTCGATAGCATCCCACTCCCACGGTGTCAGCCATGCATCTTCTGCGGCGACGATTTGGTTGAGGTACTTACGACGCGCCTCGCTACGAATTGTACGAGGGTCACGAATCTCCTCCACCAAACGATCGACATCAAGCCATGTACTATCCCCACGGGCCACTGACACACCGTGACGCAATGACTCCGCAATGTTAAAGTCCGTATCTGCGGGTGCCTCAAGTGCATCGTAGAAGAACTTCGTGAAGTTCGACTCCCCACCAACAATCTTCTCGAACGCCTCGTAATCCTGTTCAGCAATGCTCTCTTCACCAGGACGATGCGCGTTGCAAATACTCAACCTACGAAAACTGCCACCACGGCCCTTAGCAACGTTACCCTGAATCGCACCAGCCATCTCATGACCATTGTTGTTCTCCAACCAAAACTGCGTCTCATTCATCACTACGAAGTGAGAACGACCGCCCTCAAGAGACTTCGGTGAGGATGTCACAGCTTCAATGCGCCCTCCACCCTTCTTATGGATGATTTCCTTGTTGATGTCGAGACCGTACGTCTCAACCAACAAGCGAGAACACATTGTAGGGAACAACGTGAAAGTGTTTCGTGTCTGATCACGCGATACGGCTGCGACCTGAATCCATGGCGCGGGTTGTGGCTTACCCACAGGCATCCCTGCCGCGTCGAAATGAGAGAATGCTGTGGGTGCGCAAAGTTCGATAAGGCAAAGTGCGGCGGCGAAAGGGTCCTTGCCCCACCCCTTCATCCTCCTAACAACACCACTGTTGAATAGGAAGCGCCCCTTCTCATCTACCGCATACCACCACAAAATAAGACGGACCTGTTCGTCAGTGAACATAAAACTTTCACCAGCGTCAGGTCCATCAGGCTGAGATAGGTAACGAAACGACCACGCCAAAATGAACCACCCCAACGAGTGTTCGGGTAGTCCAAGGGGAAGTGTGCTCTGTGTTAGAGCGTCGCCCAATGCATGGACGCGGTCGTCTGTGATTGTCACGTTACTGTCTCTCCGGGGGAAGTAAACGTCGCTGACGCCTGGTCAGTTGAGTCTGTCGACCTTCTTTAGCCGACTTGTGAGCGTGGCAAGGCGCGCAAACACCCTGCAAATTTTGATATGAGTGATCGTCCCCATGTTTAATGTGGTCGACTTGAGTTGACACACGGGTGCACATGGGGTACTGTAGTTTGCATGAGGGGTCGCGCTTCAGGATGTCTGGCCTGATATGCGAAAACCACGTCTTAGGGAGGCGTGACCCTCTGTCACTGCTAGACCACACCATGTTACTGAGCCTTTGCGGCTTCAGCAGATGCCATACGCTCCCTGAACATGTCAACAACCTTCGCCATCTCATCATCCTGAGGCTTCTCAGCCTCGCGGGCAATCTCGATACGAAGACGGCGACGATCACCCTCAGTAACGAGCATATTACTCATAGCAGTCTGCAACGCCTTGTACATTTCTGATGAAGGCTTAGTAGCTGTGACGATGGTATGCATGATGAAACACGTCAAACGTGCATGTTGCCAGTCACTTGGCTCGTAATACTTAGAGTACGCCGATAGAACCAACGAGTCGTAAAAATCAATGACCATTGGATGTGGCTCGAAAGGGAGATCTAGAGGTGGAACGATGACATCACCGAACGCCTCGATCTTTTCTGTAGGAACGACGTCAGAGTTACGTCGAATGCGCTCATCCTCGCGCTTGGGTACCGGACCCGGCATGATTCCTCCTAGTTGAGAGCCTGTCTCACAGAGTCATGCTACATGAGATTGAGTGAAATCCCGTACAGTGTACGGCTATTTCTTTCGTTCAAGGTAACGTCGCTTACATGGCGGACAGGCGTGGGTTCCATAACCCTTGACAACGACAACCACCAAACCAACCTTCTGACAGTTGAGGTGGATTTGCAACCTACATGGAATATGATTCATGCTCTTATACTAAATGCGTTCCTCGAAACTCAAAAAAACTTTTTATCCCGTACCGAAACTCGATGCCGCT
>Ga0193702_1000034_pt1 | contig 57837 bp, 42 predicted proteins | sample U3a1metaG_FD_143060 | JGI IMG/M metagenome (GOLD analysis project Ga0193702, IMG submission 143060) | Soil microbial communities from a riparian zone of the East river system, Colorado, United States - U3a1 | ecosystem: Environmental > Terrestrial > Soil > Riparian zone | place: USA: East River... | reverse complement strand
TAGTTAAAATAGCAATATCCTCGCCATCACAAATTTTGCGGCCCTTGCCTACGGGTATTGTTTTAAACGGACGCTGCCAGTCCACCATAACACCATTGCCACGCGGGTAACGGATAACAAACGGCCCCATGTCATCCTGCTGCGCGGTAAACATCAGGTTACGTAGCTCTTCCTCATTCATAGGTGCCGATACGGTCATATTGGGTATGCAACGCATATAAGCCAGGTCATAAGCACCATGATGCGTTGGGCCATCGGCACCGGCAATGCCGGCACGGTCAAGGCAAAATACCACGTTTAGCTTTTGTATGGCTACATCATGTATCACCTGGTCATACGCCCGCTGCATAAAGCTGGAGTAGATGTTGCAAAAAGGGATCAATCCTTGTGTTGCCAATCCTGCCGAGAAGGTTACCGCATGTTGCTCGGCAATGCCCACATCAAAAGCACGGTTAGGCATGGCCTTCATCATCAAATTAAGCGAACTGCCTGATGGCATGGCCGGGGTAATGCCCATTATCTTTGGGTTTTTTTCTGCCAGCTCAATAATGGTATGGCCAAAAACATCCTGGTATTTTGGGGGCTGAGGTTTCTCGTTTTTTGATTTTTTGATCTCGCCGGTTATCTTATCAAACAGGCCGGGGGCATGCCATTTGGTCTGGTCCTTTTCGGCCAAGGCATACCCTTTACCCTTTATCGTAACACAATGCAATATTTTGGGGCCGGGTATATCGCGAAGGTCGCGCAGTACTTTTACCAGGTGTTTTACATCGTGCCCATCAATAGGGCCAAAATACCTGAACTTAAGGGCCTCAAACAAGTTACTGCGTTTAAGCAAGGTCCCCTTAACGCTTTTTTCAATTTTTTGCGCCAGTTTATAAGCATCGGGGCCAATGGCTGACAGCTTTATAAGTACCGAGGCTATATCATCCCTGAAACGATTGTAGGGTTTTGAGGTGGTAATATCAGTAAGGTATTCTTTTAAAGCGCCAACATTAGGATCTATAGACATGTTATTGTCATTCAGTATCACTAATATGTTGGTGTTCTCTATACCGGCATGATTAAGTGCTTCAAATGCCATACCGGCTGTCATAGCGCCATCACCAATAACAGCTACGTGCTGCCGGTCGGTCTCGCCCTTATATTGCGAAGCTACCGCCATGCCCAAAGCTGCCGAGATAGAAGTTGAGGAATGCCCAACTCCAAAAGTATCATATTCGCTTTCTGACCGTTTTGGAAAACCGCTAAGGCCGCCATATATACGGTTGGTGTCAAAGGCTTCGCGGCGGCCGGTTAATATTTTATGGCCGTAAGCCTGGTGGCCCACGTCCCAAACTAACTGGTCATACGGGGTGTTTAATATATATTGCAGGGCAACAGTTAGCTCTACAACGCCCAAACTGGCGGCAAAGTGCCCGCCGTTTACAGATACAATATCAATAATATACTGGCGTAATTCCTGGCAAAGCTGTTCCAATTGGTCTTCGCTAAGTTGCTTCAGATCAGATGGATAGTTTATTTGTTGTAATAAGTCGCCGGGTTGTACTTGCATTTAAAATAGTTAGAATATTTACTTATTAAAGCAGGTAAATATAATTGGTAAATTTAGGACAAATCCCCCGAAATATTGTTTGATGTGATAATATTTTAATTATTTAATAGCAATAAGGTTATTTTTGGATCATAATGAACGAAGAAGGTTTTGAAATAAAGCTGCCGCAATTTGAGGGCCCGTTTGACCTGCTGCTGTTTTTTATTGAGCGGGACGAACTGGAGATACATGATATACCCATTGCCCGTATTACCGATGATTTTTTAAACTACATACACCAGATGGTGAGCCTGAATATTGAGCTTGCCAGCGAGTTTATTTTTGTAGCCGCCACCTTAATGCGTATAAAGGCTAAAATGCTGCTGCCGCGATATGATGCTACCGATGGCGAGAACGAGATAGACCATAAAGAAGAGCTGATAAGGAAACTCATCGAATACAAAAAGTTTAAAGAGATATGTGAAGAGCTGCAGCCTTTTGAAGAAGAACGCTTTAAGCAGGAAAAACGCGGTAACATAGCCTACGACCTGGAGCAAACCGAAAAAATTGCCCAACCCGGCGAAGAGCTGACGGAGTTAACCCTGTATAAACTGATGATGGTTTATGACCGTTTAATAAAACGTTATGCCACCCGTGCCGAAGAAGTGACCCATACCGTAGTACAATACCCATATACTATAGAAAAACAAAAAGAAGCTATTGACCAGCTTTTAAAGATCAACAATATGCTTGATTTTAAAGCCATCGCCAAAAACTCTGAGAACAAGGTGCATTTTGTGTATAATTTTTTAGCCGTGCTGGAGATGTTACAGCAGGAATTGATAGATATACAGGTGGGGCTGGGGTATAATAATTTTTGGATATCGGCGAGGTAGGCTAATGGGAGATTGCAAATCCCCGGCAATTAAGTCCAGGATTGTAAATCCGGACTAATGAGGCAACCTTATGGTACGGATTACTGTATTTAGATAATACAATATCAAAAAACAAGTGTTAATACTTTGGGTTATTATATTAAGTATTAGTAAATTAGCGTTATTGATATAAGATTCCTATCAATCATGGCCTATAAACGTTTCTTTATTGTGTTATTGGTTTTTGCCGGCATTATTGGCGTTTGCAGTTTTGTGAATTTTGCTGATGATCCTTTAGTGAAAATCAAACAACAGTTAGAGAAATGGACTACTGAACAACCTATAGAAAAAGTTTACTTGCACCTGGATAAACCTTATTATGCAGCCGGTGATGATATTTGGTTTAAAGCTTATGTAGTTTGCGGCACCAACCATCAATTATCTGCACTTAGCGGTATTGTAAATGTTGAGTTAATAGACGAACGCGACTCCATTAAGCAAAGTATTAAACTACCCCTTGAAGCCGGCACGGCCAATGGCGATTTTGCCTTGCCGGATACCCTGCGCCAGGGTAATTACCGCATAAGGGCCTATACAAATTATATGCGAAATGCAGGCAGCGGTTACTTTTTTAACAAGGCGATAACGATCATTAATACGATAAAGAGTACAAAAACTAAAACATCATTAAATACGGCAACCGGCAAAACTGATGTGCAGTTTTTCCCCGAAGGTGGTTATTTGGTGAATGGGATTAGTACAAAGGTTGCTTTTAAAGCGATAGCACCCAATGGGTTGGGAACAGCCATAAAAGGGACAATTACGGACAGCAAAGGACAGGAGGTCGCTCAATTTACAAGTAAGCATTTAGGTATGGGTGAATTTGCAATGACCCCTGTGGCAGGCGTTACTTACCAGGCGAAGATCATTAATGCTGATGGGACTGAAAGTACGGTTACGCTGCCAAAAGCGATTGACAAAGGTTATGTTTTATCAATTGCTGATAGTGACCCTCAAAACCTAAGCGTAAAAATAACAACATCAAGATCTTTGTTTGCTGATGACCCTACCCGGCAAGTTACATTGGTAGCCCAAAGCGCAGGTAAAATATATTATACGGCAAAAAGCAAGACGGGAGCTGCCTTATTTACATCGGTTATACCAAAAAGTACGTTTCCATCGGGCATAGCGCAGTTTACATTGTTTTCATCGACCGGTGAGCCCTTGAATGAACGGCTGGCGTTTATCCAAAACCCCGACCAGTTAAACTTAAATGTAACCGCCGATAAACAGGTCTATGCGCCGCAGCAAAAAGTCAGGATGACGCTTGATGCGCTAAATAATCGTAACCCTGCTGCCGGGAATTTTTCGGTTTCGGTTACCGATGAAACAAGGGTGCCTGTAGATGAGGATACAGAAAACAATATAATGGCTAACCTGCTGCTTACAGCTGATCTTGGCGGCTATGTAGAACGCCCCGGCTATTATTTTAACAAGCCGGATGCCCAAACCCGTGCCGATCTGGATGTACTAATGCTTACACAGGGCTATCACCGGTTTGAATGGAAACAAATATTGAACAATGATTTCCCGGCAAAAAAATACCAGCCCGAAAATTCATTGCAAGTATCCGGCACGGTTTTAACAACCGGTGGTAAACCGGTTATCAACGGAAAAGTAACTTTGTATAATCTGGATAGCATTATGTTCACCCGCGATGCGCTTACTGATGAACACGGGCGGTTCGCATTTAAAAATTTAACTTTTGATGATAGTGTAAGGTTTATTGTCCAGGCACGTACGGATAAAAACAAAAAGGACGTGGATATTAAAATGGATAAGCTGCTTCCCGCAAGTACATCGGGCAACACAAATACCCGGGATTTTAATATAAATGTGAGCAGCAATTTATCGGCTTACGCGCAAAGCAGCAAGCAGTTTTATGCGGAGGAACGCAGAAATGGCCTGGGTAACCATGTGTTTTCCCTGCAGGAAGTGATAATAAAGGAAAAGAAAGAATTACTAAGCGCTTCGTCAAATTTGAATGGTGCGGGTAATGCGGATCAAATTATATTTGGCAAAGAACTGCGGGAGTTTGGGTGCGCCAATATTTCTGATTGTTTACAAGGCAGGTTATTGGGTGTGATCTTTAGAAATGGCATCCCTTACTCCACACGTGATTATAAACCCATGCAATTAATTGTGGACGGCGCGTATATGGAGGGGCACTATTTAAACACGCTTAATTATAATGATATACAAGGGATAGAGGTATTACGCAATATTGGCCTGACAGCTATTTACGGCAGCCATGGCACTAATGGCGTAATGGTGGTTACCACGCGCCGCGGAGGCGATGATAACGATGAACCCGAGCCAATTTATGGCAGGGGCATTACTACTTATTATCCGCAGGGATATTACAAGGCCAGGAAATTTTACTCCCCGCAATATGACAGGCCGCAAACCAACAAGCAACTGGCCGACCTGCGCACTACCATATACTGGAAACCCAACCTGCTAACCGGTAAAGATGGTAAAGCCTATTTTGAATACTTTAACGCCGGCGGCAAAGGCACTTATCGCGTAGTGGTAGAAGGCATAGATAATGACGGGCATTTGGGCAGGGAGGTTTATCGGTATAAGGTGGAATAGTTATTCGTCAAGCCCCGATATAGTAATCATCGCGTAAGTGTTAGTAACGCCAAATTACTCACATAATCAAACTAAATAACTAATCTCCAATTAACTAATCTCTAATCTTTATTAACTTAGCCCCGTTTTATACTAACATATGAAAAGGGACAAATTAATATTCGAATTATTAGATGAAGAACAACAGCGCCAGGAAGAAGGGCTGGAGTTAATTGCTTCTGAAAATTTTGTTAGCAGGCAGGTTATGGAAGCTGCAGGCTCGGTTGCAACCAACAAATATGCCGAGGGTTTGCCCGGTAAGCGTTATTATGGTGGTTGCCAAATAGTTGATGAAATTGAAACCATCGCTATTGAGCGTGCTAAACAATTGTTTAATGCCGAATGGGTTAATGTGCAGCCGCATAGCGGTGCGCAGGCAAATGCGGCGGTAATGCTGGCTTGTTTAAATCCCGGCGATAAAATATTAGGATTTGACCTCTCTCACGGCGGCCACTTAACACATGGTTCGGCGGTAAATTTTTCGGGTAAATTATATGAGCCGCATTTTTATGGGGTGAAAAAGGATACGGGTTTAGTTGATTATGACCAGCTTCAAAAAGTGGCCCTGGCCGAAAAGCCTAAAATGATCATTTGCGGGGCATCGGCCTACTCGCGCGATTGGGATTATGAATTTATACGCAAAGTGGCCGATAAAATTGGCGCATTGGTACTGGCCGATATTTCGCACCCGGCCGGGCTTATTGCAAGAGGATTGCTAAAGGACCCGCTGCCGCATTGCCATATTGTTACCACTACTACCCACAAAACCCTGCGCGGCCCGCGCGGCGGCATGATCATGCTGGGCAAGGATTTTGAGAACCCGTGGGGACTGAAAACACCAAAAGGCGAAGTAAAAATGATGTCGGCTTTATTGGATATGGCGGTATTCCCCGGCACACAGGGCGGCCCGTTAGAGCATATTATAGCCGCTAAGGCTATAGCCTTTGGGGAGGCATTAACCGAAAGCTATATGAAATATATACTACAGGTAAAAAAGAATGGTGCCGCTTTAGCTAAGGCCCTTACCGACCGTGGTTATGAAATAGTTTCGGGAGGTACAGATAACCATTTGGTACTTATTGACCTGCGCAATAAAAACATAACAGGCAAGGCTGCAGAAAATGCATTGGTTAACGCCGACATCACCGTAAATAAAAATATGGTGCCTTATGATGATAAGTCGCCGTTTGTTACTTCAGGTATCCGTATTGGCACCGCTGCCGTGACTACACGCGGAATGAAGGAAAAACAAATGGAAGATATTGTTGTATTAATAGATGAGGTTATCAATGATCCCGAGAATGAACATTCTTTAAAAAAGATACGTAAAAGGGTGCACAGCTTGACAGAGCGGTTTCCCTTATACCGTGAGAAGGGCGTTGATTAATAAATGATTATAGATAAGCAATTTTTTGATGGAGAAACTAAGCGCCTAAATGCGCTTAGTTCGTATAATGTTTTAGACACATTACCGGAAAAAGAATATGATGCTATAACCCGCCTGGCGTCTTATATATGCCAGACTCCGATTGCATTGGTGTCATTAATAGACTCTGAAAGACAGTGGTTTAAGTCGAAAGTAGGTTTGGAATTAAATGAAACGCACCGGATGGATGCGTTTTGTAGCCATACCATACTCCATGACGAGATCATGGAAATTAATAATGCCATTGAAGACGAAACTTTTAAGAATAATATATTTGTTAAAGGCGACGCCCATATCAGGTTTTATGCCGGTGCGCCGCTTATTGATCCCGATGGCCATCGTTTAGGCTCGTTATGTGTTATTGATACGGTTCCGCGTAAGCTTTCTCCTGAACAGCGGGATGCTTTACGTACGCTTGCCGATGAGGTGATGTCCCACTTCTTATTGAAAAAACAGAAGGCAGACCTTGAAACATCTGTTAAAACACATAAGGAGTTTTTTAACCTGTTTAATACATCCGCCGAAATTCATTTTATTGCTGATAAAGACGCTCATATTGAATTGGTCAATAATGCGGTTTCTTCAATTTTAGGATATGCCGCTTATCAGGTAATCGGCAAATCATTATGGGATTTTGTTGTTGGTAAAGACCGTGATCAGTACGCTTTGCTTATTGAAAAGGCAACTGCAACCGGAACTCGTTTTGAACTGGAAACCCGCACAGTATCGCTTAATCATGAAGAAAAATGGATAGGCTGGTGCGGTATTCATACAGCCGGTAAATGGTATGCCAGTGGACGCGATATTACCTATCAGAAGAAAATTTTGGCCGAACTGGAGCAACTATCACTTGTAGCCAGTAAAATGATCAATGGTGTAGTAATAAGTAATGCCGATGACAGAATTATATGGACCAATGACGCGTTTGAAAAAATAACCGGTTACAATTATAGCGAAGCTGAAAACGAGTGCCTGCGCGATCTGATATTTGTACAAAAAGGTGAGCATAGTACTACTGATGAATATGATAAGCTCACCAGGAACGAAAAAGCAGGATCGGTTCATATTTACGTAACCCGGAAAGACGGTAAACATATCTGGTTATCTGTAATAAACTCTGTTATTTATAATAAGCAGGGAGAGGTTGACAGGCATATAAAAATAATTGCTGATATAACCGAACGCAAGCAAGTGCAAACGGATATGGAAATACTCTCCTTTGCCTCCAGTAAGTCGCCAATAGGTATGATCACGCGCGATAGTAAAGGCGTGATCATATGGATGAATGAAGCGATGGAAAATATTATAGGCTACAGCCTTGCCGAATTGAAGGGTAAAGCATTCGGTACAATTTTGGTTGGCCCGGATACTGATACAGCTGTTTTAGAGTATACCGTTAAGGCTGTTGAGGTACAAAAATCGTATGAGGCCGAGTTAAAGATCTATAAAAAGGATAGAACACCCGTTTGGGTTTCTATAGCAAATACCCCTTTAATTAACGATGCCGGAGTTGTTGAGCGCCAGGTTGGGTCGATGATAGATATTACAGAGCGTAAAAAAGTTGAAGAAGAACTTAAAACACTTTCGCTGGTAGCCAGCAGTACTACCAGCGGGGTTATTATAAATGATAGTAACGGGCAAATAGAGTGGGTAAACAATGCGTTTGAAAAAATTACCGGCTACCATATAGATGATGTCAGAAATAAACACCTGGGAGATGTGCTAAAGGGTGAGCTTACGGATACCTCAATTATTAAAAGGGCGCGTGAGCTCTCACAAAATAAGCAATCGTTTGAGGTTGACCTGCTGGTATACAGCAAGGATGGACAACCTTTATGGATATCGGTCATTAATTCCGTTATCCTGAATAAGGTTGGCGAAGTTGAGAAATATATCGAGGTTATTATTGATATAACTGCAAAAAAGAAGGTGGAGATTGAGCTGATAGCCGCAAAAGAAGAAGCGCAGCAGTTAAGCCGGGCAAAGGATATGTTTATTTCGGTAATGAGCCATGAGATACGTACGCCGCTTAACGCGGTTATTGGTATGTCGCATTTACTGGCGGATGAGAACCCGATGGATTACCAAAAGGAAAACCTGGATATACTTAAGTTTTCTGCGCAAAATTTAATGGGGCTCATCAATGATGTACTGGATTTTACAAAGATAGAAACAGGAAATGTTGAACTTGAAAAAACTGAGGTCGACCTGCGTGAACTGATCCATGGTATCACCAGTTCGATGCAATACCAAACCGGCGAAAAAAACATCTACCTTAAAGAAAACATTGGCGAGGACGTACCCCAAACAATTATTGGCGACCGTACCAGGTTATCACAAATATTATTAAACCTGGTAAGCAATGCTGTTAAATTTACAGAAAAAGGCGGTATAACTATTGATCTTACCGTAATTGAACAAACCGATAAAAAAGCACGCATACGATTTGCCATAACAGATACCGGAATTGGCATTGCAAATGACAAATTAAACACCATATTTGAATCGTTTAAACAAGCCGAACTGGATACTACGCGAAAATATGGCGGAACAGGTTTAGGATTGGCCATTAGTAAGCGCTTAATTGAGCTGCATGACTCCCGTATAAATGTAGATAGTATACAGGATGTAGGTTCTAATTTTTGGTTTACAATAACATTCAATAAGGTTAATCAAACAAAAAGCTATAATAATACCGTGGACTCAACCTTAAATATATCCGTACTGGTAGTTGATGATAACCAGATCAATAGATTGTTGATCAATAAAATTTTGACAAAATGGGGCGCAAAAACAGACTTTGCTGAAAATGGCCTGCAGGCAATTAGCAAGATAGAAAGCGACCAAAAATATGATGTTGTATTGATGGACATCCACATGCCCGAAATGGGGGGATTAGAAGCGACACAGATCATCCGCGCAAAAAGCGAACCTTACTTTAAACAATTACCTATAATTGCCTTAACAGCGTCTATGTTAAACAGCCAGATGAACCAAATTGGCGATTCGGGCATGAATGATTATGTGCTAAAGCCATTTGAACCCAGGGTTTTATTTGAGAAGCTGAGCAGGTATCAGAAGCAATAATTTTGAATTATTGAATGGGTGAATTAGTGATTGAAAGGTACCTCAATAATTCGATAAATAAATAATTCAAACCTAACCTAACCTACTCCGCATACGCGATAGTTGCAATACTTAACTTCAATCCCGGAATATTTAGTAATTGTATGCCGCAGGCTTCTAATGTAGAGCCGGTGGTTACCACATCATCCACCAATAAAACGTGTTTATCAACCAGTTTTGCCGGATCATTAACTGTAAACACTTCCTGCATATTCTCAAACCTTGCAAAGCGCGACCGGTGGGTTTGCGTCTCGGTGGCCCTGATGCGCACCAGGTTATTAATCTCTACGGTTCCATTTAATTTTTGTGCCAGTCCTTCGGCAAAACAGGCGCTTTGATTGTAGCCGCGTTGTTTTAGCCTGCTTTTATGTAAAGGCACAGGTATAATAAAATCGACAGAATTAAACGTATCATTTTTAGCTAACTGCCCGCCTGCTATACTCCCTAATAAATTTCCAATTTGGTGCATATCCTTATATTTAAAATGATGCATCAGGCTTTGAACCTTGCCGCCCTTAGCGAAATAGTAAAGGGAGTAAGCCGCCTGCAAATTAATTTTACCCCAAAATTGTTGGGCAACAATATTATCGGGCTGTAAATGGAAATTGGTAAAAGGCAGGTTATACAAACAATCTGTACAGATCAATTTTTCATTAGCTACAAGCGACTCCCCGCAAGCCGAACAAAGCTGTGGAAATAATAAAGCAATAAAATCGGCCAGGTAGCTGTTTTGTTGTTTCATGTTTTAAAAGTAACCATATATTGATTAAATTAAATATTTTCAGGTGGTTACCGGTAACCTCCGCGGTTTTAGGATCTTTATATTTTTACCATTCGCGAAATAGTACACCATATTTTTTATATTTTTAGCAGTTAATAACAGTTCCACACTGTTAGTAAGTTCAAACCAATTATATTGATTATAACAGCATCATGCGAAAAGTATTACTTTTAATTCCGTTTATATGCTTGTTTCAATATGTATATGCCGATGCCGGTACGGATAGCCTGCTTGCCAAACTTAATAATGTATTAGACAAAAAGAAAGCTTACGACCAGGGTAAATTAGCGAGGATAGACAGCCTTCAGCAATTACTAAAAGTAAATAATATCGACCTAAACAGGCGTTACAGCATAAACCTGATGCTGTATAATGAATATAAATCATTCAATTATAATAAGGCTTACAGCTACTCGCAAAAGCTGCAGCAAATTGGCCGCCAGTTAAATGACCCTGTAAAAATAGCCTATGGTAAAATAAAACTGGGTTTTATACTGCTGTCGTCCGGAATGTTTAAAGAAACCTTTGATTCGCTAAAAACGGTAAAGGTTAGTTTACTGCCCGATTCGGCCAAAATAGAATATTATTTTTTAACGGCACGAACCTATTATGACCTGTCGGATTTTGATAAGGATGATTATTATACACCTATATATAATGAAAGGGCAAGCCGGTATATAGATTCGGGAACCACGCTATGTAAGCCAAACTCGTTTGAATATATTTATTATAATGGATTAAAATCTCTTAAAAACGGCAATACTAAAGCGGCGGTAATCAACCTGCAAGCGCTTATTAAACACTATAACCTATCCTATCACCAGTTTGCGGTTACCGCATCAACATTAAGCGACATTTATATACGCAGCGCACAGCCCGACAGCGCTATCAACCTGTTAATGCAGGCCGCCATTGCCGATGTTAAATCATCAACCAAAGAAGCCGCAGCCATGTTGAACCTTGCGCAGTTGCTGCATACCAATGGCGACATAACCAATGCTTATGTATTTATAAAACAGGCCATGGATGATGCCATTTATTATGGTGCCCGCCAGCGTAAACTGCAAGTAAGCGCCATCTTGCCAATAATTGCCGGTGAAACCATAAATTCGGTAGAGAAGCAGCGATTGGCCCTGTTTTTTTATGGGATAATACTAACCATACTATTGGTTATTATTTATAAGCAGCTGCAAAAATTAAAACTGGCTGATAAAGCTATTATGGATGCCAACCATAACCTGCAGGAAACCAACCATAAGTTAAACGAAGCTAATACGATAAAAGAAGAATATATAGGTTATTATTTTAACCTGATATCGGAGTATATCAATAAGTTGGAGAAGTTTAAACGATCGGTAGATACCAAACTTATCACCAAACGGTATGATGATATTGGTATATTGGTCAATAATATCAACCTTACTAAAGAGCGCGAAGAACTGTTTATAAACTTTGATAAGGCCTTTTTAAAGATATTCCCAAACTTTGTAGACGCTTACAACGCTTTGTTTACCGAGGAAAACCACGTAAAGTTATTGCCTAATCAATTATTAAATACCGACTTGCGCATTTTTGCCCTGGTAAGGCTGGGTATCAGTGATACCGAAAAGATATCCCATATATTAGAATACTCGGTTAATACCATTTATAATTACAAGGCCCGCATCAAAAGCAAATCAATTGTTCATAATGATGAATTTGAGGACGCAATTATGTCTATAAAAGCCATATAATACCCCCTGCTTATTTTATATCCCTTTATATTGGGTTTATATTTTTGCTAAACAATAATTATATTAATTAGTTGATTATCAATTAATTAATATAATTTCAAATGGTCTGTGGTTTATATTCTACTTTTAAAACTTGCCGAAACATCATTTATCAACTCTCTTTGATATGTAATTACGCCATAGTCTGAATGTGCAGCAATTACCAATTATAACCTGTTTTTATAACTCTTATTGTATAATGAAATTGTATCGACAACCATACACGGTATTGAAGCGCGTTTGCGTGCGCAGTACACTATATAAATGTAAACCGAATTTACTTTCGGGCTAAAAAATTGCCCGGCTTTTACCTAATCACAATCTTTAAAAAAAACCAATTATAAAACCCTAAATAAGATCATTATGTATAAAAAACAATTACTACTCAAGTTACTCTGTTGCCCTTTGCTTTTATTGTTATCAATATCAGCTTTAGCGCAACAATTATCAGTTACAGGGAAGGTTACTGATTCAAAGGGTGAGCCCTTATCGGGTGTTACAATAACCGTAAAGGGTACTACAAAGGGGGTAAACTCCGGTTCCAACGGGAATTATTCAATTAATGTTAATAGTAACGAGACGCTTGTATATACAAGTGTTGGCTACGAACGGCAGGAAATTGCTATTAAGGGCCAGCGCGTTATCAATGTAACAATGACTGACAGCCAGGAACAACTAAACGATGTAGTTGTAATTGGTTATGGAACCCAGCGAAGACGCGACCTTACCGGTTCTGTTGGTTCGGTTAGGGGTGATGTATTTAAAGATCAGCCCATAACTAACCCCATTGCGGCATTACAAGGCCGGGTTGCGGGTGTTAACGTTGTTGAAAGCTCGGGCGCGCCTGATGCGTCTCCTACCATTACTATCAGGGGGCTGGCCTCATTTAACCAACCTATACCGTTGTATATTGTTGACGGTGTACGTGTGCCCGATATCAGCAGTATAAATGTACAGGACATTGCTTCTATAGATGTATTAAAAGACGCTGCATCGGCTGCCATATATGGTTCGGCAGCAGCAGGCGGCGTTTTGCTGATCAGCACTAAAAAAGGAGTTGATGGCGGCACTGCCCCATCTATCAATTTTAGCGCGAGGGGTGGTGTAACCCGTCCTAAATTGGTTAACCTATTGGGCAAAGACGATTTTATCAGGTTAGAAAACATTGTTAATCCTGCATTTTTTAAAGGCGCTACCCGGTTAGATACCCTTGCTAATACCGATTGGGTACATGCCCTTTACCGTAATGCAAGCGAGCAAAACTATAATTTGTCTGTTTCGGGCTCATCGCCGGTTGTGAATTACCTTTTCTCCGGATTTTATAATGCGCAAACCGGCATATTCATTAAAAATTATTCAAACATAGGTGGCGCGCGTATTAACACCGACTATAAATTAAGCAAATTCATTACCATTGGCGAACAGTTAGGTATATCGCAACGCCAGGGCGAACCCTTATTAGGAAGCCAGGCAGATCTGCATAATGCGCCTTTCAGGTCGCAACCCATTATTCCTTTATATGACAAATATGGCAACTATGGGATTGAACCTACCGGTTATGGTATAGCTTTTTCGGGCCCAAACCCTTACGGGGCCGTGCAATCTGCAAACGCGCAAAACAGTAAAAACAATTTGCAGGCCAATGTATTTGCCGATATAAAGCTGCCTTTACATCTTGATTTCCGTACCACTATAGGCTACAACTATTATTTAGAAACCCAGGATTATTTCCAAAATGCCTACAATTTTGGCCCTGTGGCGCTTTCAACCAATTCGCTCAATAAATATTCTATCCAAAGCAGCCAGTTGTTAACCAATTATGTATTGAACTATACTCAAAGCTTTGGTAAGCATAATTTAAGTGCGATTGTAGGTTATGAGCAAATTGTAAATAAATATAACAACATCAATGCCGCCGAAACGGCGGTTGGCCTGGCAGGTTATTCATTTGTACAAACTACAAGTTCAACCTTAGCGCTTAGTGGCCATTATGATCCAAATGGTTTGATCAAATCACAATTTGGACGTATTAATTATAATTACAACGGCCGTTATTATTTATCCGGTTCTATAAGGCAAGATGCCAACTATACTGAGTTTGGCCCAGATAAACAACGCGGTGTTTTCCCTGCCGGATCAATAGGATGGACCATCAGCGAAGATCCTTCATTTAAGAAGATCGCGCCGGGTATTGGCCTGCTAAAATTACGCGCCAGTTACGGCTCGTTGGGTAACAGCAATATTCAGCAGTACCGGTTTGTATCTACTTACAGCCAGTTTAATTCTACTTCCGGCATTTCGGCCGGCGGCCAGAATTTTGCACCAGGCACTCCTCTTACCATTGCTAATTCAATCAACGGTATACCTAACCCCGATCTGCATTGGGAAACCGTTACCGAAACCAATATAGGTTTAGATGGTGAGGCATTTGGCGGCAAGCTTTATTTTACAGCAGAATGGTATAATAAAAACACCAACGACATGCTGTATTCCTTACCGCTGCCTGCAAGTTCGGGCTTTACCCAACCTTTTGTTACCAACATAGGCAAGGTAAATAACCGGGGTTTCGACCTTATGGTAGGTTATCGCGATAGGGCAGGTAAATTAGGATATGATATCAGCGTTACCGGCGGGTTTAACAACAATAAAGTAGTAAGCTTATCAGGCGCTGCTACAGACGCGGTTTATGATGGATATAACTGGTACAGCAATGGCGATACCGGCTTCAACATGATGTCTAACCAAACCTTAACAATCACTAAGCCAGGCCAGCCATTTGGTTCGTTTTATGGCTATAAAGCAATGGGGATATTTCAAACCGATGCTGCCGCGGCTTCACAACATGTTAATGGCACAACTGCACATGCAGGCGACCTCCAGTTCCAGGATTTGAATGGCGATGGAAAAATAGATGCTAATGACCGGCAGATAATTGGTAACCCTAATCCTAAACTGGTGTATGGTATTAATATGCACTTTAACTATCAGCATTTTGACCTGGCCCTGTTATTTAACGGTGTGGCAGGTGTACAATTGTTTAATGGTGTAAAAGCATATGAGCAATCTCCATTCTCTGACGGGAATACCACCAGCAAAGTATTTAACGACTCGTTTTTAGGAAGTAACGGACTTACAGCTCAGCCCCGGTTGGGTATAGTATCAGGTACAGGCTTTACGCTTGACCCTAATCAGAATTACACTTCTGTAAATAGTTATTTTGTTGAAAGCGGCAACTATTTAAAGCTGAAAAATGTACAGTTGGGTTACACTTTTTCTAACAAGTTGTTGCAAACAATAAGTGTTAAAAGCGCACGGTTGTTTGTGATGGCCAATAACCTGTTTACAATCACCAAATATTCCGGCCTTGACCCTGAGCTGGGCAGCTCATTTACAGGCTCGGGCTCTGGTGCCGTTACTACACAGGGAATAGATGCCGTAACCAATTACCCGCAAACAAGAATCTATTCAGTGGGACTGGATGTTAACTTTTAATAATCACTTTTAAAAACTATCAAAATGTTAAAGAAAATATTCATAATAACACTGGCGGTAATAGCAATTGCCGGCTGTAAAAAGCGTTGCCGGGTAGTTGTTAGTCCAACTGATCAATACAGTACTAATAACTACCCGGCAACGGTTAATGATCTGCAAAGCATATTAGCGCCTTGCTATTCAAATCTTCGCGATCCCGGCCTGTTTGGCTTTAATTTTATGCCGAAAGCGCTTTCTAATTCCATGCACGTGGTTAACTCGGCCTATAACGGCGACCAGGCCTGGAATGAAATGGCCAATACCAATCTTGCAGTTGGGAATTCACATTCTTCAGATGCATGGCAGGCATTTTTTACCGGCGTTAAAAATTGTAATGTTGCCATTTCGGCGATAGCGTTTTACAATTCAAAATATGCCAAACCGGCCGATGCAGCATCTGTCAACTTAATATTGGGGCAAGCTTATTTTTTACGCGCATACTATTATTTCGAATTAGAGTGTTTATTTGGCGAAAACTATATCACAACAGCCGCGGGAGGTGATAAGATGGGCTTGCCGCTGTTTAGCACCATACCATCAACACTTAACGACACGCAATTGCCACGCAGCACTACGCGCCAAACCTGGGATTTTATAGAGAGCGATCTTAAGCAGGCTGCTACCTTGCTAAAAGGCAAGGTATGGACAGGTAATGACGTGGGCCGGGTTTCTGAATGGGCCGCCAAAGGTTTATTAGGCAAATCATACGTTTTTACGCAAGATTGGGCCAATGCCAAAACAACATTGCTTGACGTAATACAAAACAGCGGGAAAACATTAATGACCTATGCGCAATATCATGACGCGTTTAATGGTAATAGTGCCAATGAGTTTAATAGCGAATCGTTATTTGAGTTGAACATTGACCCTAATTCGCAGGGTGGTTACGGGGTATATAGCGGCGCAGCCAACGCGACTTCAATTGACGGGTTGATATGGGCGCCATGGTCATTAGGTGGCGACGGTACAGAAGGCGGCGCATTCCCGTTGGGTTACGGTAATGAATACCTGCATGATCAAAATGTGCTGCGTTTTGGTTATTCAATTGGCAGTAATTATGCACTGGTGGCTAATCCCAATTTTAAACCGGCCCCTGCCACACCAAGCTATAAAAACCCGAAATTAATAATGGACCCTGTTTATAAAACCAACGCTTTAGCGGTGCGCGCTAATAAAACAGCCGACCCGCGCTTGTTTGTAAACGCAATGCAGCCATGGGTCGACTCGGTAAAGTTTGACGGGACAAACTATGCCCCAAGCGCTAAACCTAACTTTTTGGCCGGCAACACCGGTGTATATGGGTGGAGTGTTAGAAAATACGCGCCCATATTTTATAATGAAAACAGCGGCCAGGGCAACTTTCCAACCAATGAAGTTGCTGACGCGTGGAACTATTACTTATTACGTTTAGCCGATGTATACTTATTATATGCAGAAGCAAGCATAGGCGGTGGTGATAATACTACCGGTCTTGAATACATCAATAAAATTAAGCGCAGGGCCTACGGTTTGCCAATCAATACGCCGTCAGCAGTTGATTATGCGTCACTTACTGCTAAAACAGTTGCTATAAACGATCCGGTTTTAGGGAACAACCCATTGTATTACGAGCGCTGGGCCGAATTATTTAATGAGGGACATTGGTGGTTTGACGTATGCCGCTGGAGAATAGGCAAATCAGAAGCTGCCTATTACGGTACAGCCATAAACGTTAACGGCCCTTTCCAATGGGATGATACCAAATCTTATAAATGGCCAATCCCCATCAGCGAGTTAAACGCGAACAGTAAAATGAAGCAAAACCCGGGATATTAATAAGAATCATAGTTAGTTAATTGTGCAAAGCCCCTTAACGGGGGCTTGTACTTAACTTCCTGTACCCTCAAAAGCTGAATATGCCGATCAAAACTGCCGGGAATTACCTGAAATACTGTGTTGTGCTTTTTATTTGCGTGCTATTGTCTTTCAATACCCGGGCGCAGGATGTGTTAAAGAATTTGCCAGAGTATACGCTGCCGATAACCGATCAGAAGTTGGTTGTTGCCCATTGCATGACCAATATCATAAGGTATAAGGGCCATGAGCTGGAGGATAGCTGTAATCCGGCTTATTATGCCGCGTCGGGCAATATTACCGACCCTTTAGGCGGCCTTACGCAAGTTAAGCCAATGGAGGATAGCCTGCTGGCCAACAAAACGCTGGATGAGGCGGTAGAGTTTGAGATGCGTGCGGCCATACGGTCGGGTATTGACGGGTTCCAGTTCTACTATACTTTAGGCAACAGCAAATGGGACGATATTATTAAAGCATATTTCCGCGTGGCCGATAAAAAGCATATCAATTTTAAATTCACTTTTTGCATATCGCACCCAAATGGCAGTACCGAGGCTTTTAAAATTAATGAATTTGCAGGCCGCATCAACAATATTATGGCCGAGGTTGGCCGCAATAACCCGCATTGGCTGCGTACGCCCGATGGCAGGTTAATTGTTTACCAGTGGATAGGTGAGGGATTAGCTGATATTCCAACTGATAAAAAAGGATTGCCCGATCAGTATTATATAGCGCGTGCCTACAAACGGTTAGCCGATGCGGTGCATGAGCGTTTTGCCTGCGTTTTTACGGTTAATACAGAGATCAGCAAAAGTACATTGAATACTTGCCTGGATGATTTCCCTGCGGTGTGGATATGGACATTGCCTTACGGTAAGGACTATATAGGCAACATGATAGCGGATGAATGTAAAAAGCGGAACCGCACGTTTACCGGTTCGGTCTTTGCAGATTTTTATACGTCTAAATTATTGAAGGAAGATACCTGGGATATGTACCATACGGCGCGCGAAGCGGCAAATGCCGGGATAGCGCATGTAGAAAGAAAATATATTACCACAGGGTTATCCTACAATTTCCGCAAGCTATTTGAGGTCGGCATTAAACAAAACGCGCCTATTATGAATGTAATTACCTGGAATGATTATCCCGAGGGCCATCACCTGGCGCCCGAGATAAACCATAACGAGGGTTTTTCTATCCTGCTTAATTATTATAAAAACTTATGGAAGGGCCTGCCGTCCCCTTATGCAGGCAGGGACGTGGCTATTGTACTGTTTAAAAAATACAACCATAACATCAAGCCCTACCCTTATGATATCCCGGTTAAAAGTTTCCAAAAGGAAACAATAAAGGCATCATGGGAGGATTCGACCGAGGTAATAACCTTATTAAAAAATGCAGCGCAATTAACCGTGAACGGGCAAACAGTTACGGTTGCGCCGGGGCTGGTATCTACCAAATTCAAATCGCATACCGGGCCGGTACAGGTTACGGTTATTGGCAACGGGAAAACCACAGTGAAGTTTACCACACCCGAGGGGATAACAGAACACCCTTTCCGTGCCGATAGGATCACCTATACGTACAGTAGCGAATTTAACCGCTTTTACAATAATTTATTTGACGGCTTTGTGCCATTGTACTCGCATCAGTACAACCCGGCATTTGACGAAAGCAAACAAAAGATGAGTGCGGCTTCAAATTGAACGGAGCCTGAATAATTAACGAGAGGAAATGAAAAAAATATATAGCTGCTTACTCTGCCTGTTTATAGTTAGTCACCTGCTGGCCCAGGAAAACAAGGCAATTAATATAAACCTGGATAAAGTAAAGCTGCAGTTTATGCTGGATGAGCGCGGGGCGCCAAACTACGAGGTTTATTTTAATAACGTGCCTGTAATAAAAAGGTCGAAACTGGGCATAGCATTAACAGAAGATAAAGCGCTGGCTGCTGATTTTGAATGGCTAAGCACCGATAAAAAACAGGTTGATGAAACCTGGAAACCCGTGTGGGGCGAGGTTAGCCATATCCGCAACCATTATGAGCAGGCTACCGTGCATTTAAAACAGCGCGGCACTAACCGCCTGCTGGACATCATTTTCAGGGTGTTTGCGGACGGCGTGGGATTCAGGTATGAGTTTCCGCAACAGCCCGGTTTAAAATATTTTATTGTAGCTGATGAGCTAACAGAATTTAGCCTGACCGGCGACCATAAAACGTTTTGGATACCCGGCGACTATGACACCAACGAATACAGGTACGCCACATCGCCATTAAGCGAAGTTGATGCCTGGAAAGTAATGAAGGCGGCTACCGATATTGCCGTGCGTGTTACACCCGATCAATATGCTGTGCAAACGCCTTTGATGATGAAAACATCCGATGGTTTGTACATTAATATTCATGAAGCGGCGCTGGTTAATTACTCGTCTATGCAGCTGCATGTAGATAGGGGCACTTATAAACTAACTGCCCTGTTAGTGCCGGATGCTACAGGCAATAAAGCTTATTTACATGCACCCTGCAGCACCCCATGGCGCACTATCATTGTAAATGATAAAGCAGCCGGTATACTGGCCTCAAAAATGATATTGAATTTGAATGAGCCTTCAAAAATTAAAAATACATCATGGATAAAACCGATGAAGTTTGTAGGCGTTTGGTGGGAAATGCAAACCGGCAAGAGTACCTGGAGTTATGCCAACAATGCAGATACATTTACAAAAGACGGTAAACTGATCCCCAACGGCATACACGGTGCAAACACGGCTAATGTTAAAAAATATATTGATTTCGCCGCAAAAAATGGTATTCAGGGCGTATTGGTTGAGGGATGGAACACGGGCTGGGAAGATTGGTTTGGCAACTGGAAGGAGCAGGTGTTTAGTTTTGTAACGCCCTATCCTGATTTTGATATTAAGGCTATTACTCAATATGCAAGATCAAAAGGTGTAAAAATGATCATGCATAATGAAACGTCCGGGTCGGCAACGGATTATGAACGGCAGATGGATACCGCATTTAGGTATATGAAGAAGTTTGGCTATCCGGCTGTAAAGACGGGCTATGTGGGCAAGATCATTCCGCGGGGCGAGCATCACGACGGGGCGTGGATGATAGGTCATTATGTAAGAGTAGCTCAAAAAGCTGCTGATTATCATATTATGCTGGATGCCCACGAACCGGTAAGGCCAACCGGTTTGCAGCGCACCTATCCCAATTGGATGGCAAGCGAAGCGGGAAGAGGTAATGAATACAATGCTTTTAGTGATGGCAATTTACCCGAGCATGAAACCATTATGCCCTTTACCCGGCTAATGGGCGGCCCTATGGATTACACACCGGGCATATTTAAAATTAAGGGCTATATCCCCAGCAACCCAACCCGGCAGGTACATACCACACTGACTAAACAATTGGCGTTATATATTACCATGTACAGTCCGCTGCAAATGGCGGCCGACCTGCCCGAAAATTACGCCAAACACCTGGATGCCTTTCAATTTATAAAAGATGTGCCTGTTGATTGGGATGATACTAAAATTATTGAAGCCGAACCCGGCGAATATATAACCATTGCCCGTAAAGAAAAGGGGAAGAATAATTGGTTTGCCGGTGCTATTACCAATGCTAACAGCCGGGAAGCTAATATCCCTTTAAATTTCCTGGACCCGGGTAAACACTATACGGCTACAATTTACAGGGATGCCGATAATACGGACTGGAAAGAAAATCCTGAAGCCTACAAAATAGAAAAGGTTAAGGTTACCTCAGGCACGGTTTTACATGTTAAACTGGCTAAAGGCGGAGGTGCCGCGGTGAGTATTAAGGCAGAATAGGAGGTTGACCGGTTTTATATAGAAATATATTAATGCAGCCGTAGTGGCAAAATCCCGAACTTTTTTCTAAAGAGACCTGAATATTAATTAAAAATTGGCTTTGGCTATAGAATTGGCATTGGTCGATGATACCCGCTGGCTATCTACATTTCGGCGTTAGTTGAATATACAACTTTTACGTTTGATTTTAAGAGTAAAGTCGTTGTTCTTTTAGCTTATTTCATCCCACAGCATTTGCGGATAAGGTTATCGTCCTGCATGGCGAAAAGCGAATTAAAGAATAGCAATTAAAACATCGATGGATAAGCAATCGACAAAGACAATTGAAAGAGAGCTCTCCTATACACTTAAAGTATGGCAGACCACTGCAATTGTCTGCCTGTCGCTGATCGTCATTCTATTTGTCCGTGTGGCTTTTAATATTTTGCTGATGACGTTTATGGGTGTGCTGATCGCCGTTTATTTTCACGGGCTGGCTGATTTTATTGCTCAAAAAACAAAGATCAATCGAAAATTTTCCCTGTCTATTTCCATTATCGGTACGATAATTTTGCTAAGCGCCATGATCTGGATAATCGGCTCAACCGTACAGCAACAAGCGGCTCAATTGAGTCATACATTGCCGCAAATAATTAGTATAGCCAAAACGAAACTGGCGGGATCAGCCACCGGACAGCAACTGCTGGGTTACACGTCTGGTGATAATTCTAAAAAATTACTGGATGCGGCCGGTACCTTTTTTAGTTCCAGTTTCGGGGTTCTGGGCGACCTGTATATCATCCTGTTCCTGGGTATCTTTTTTACCGCTGATCCATTGCTTTATAAAAACAGCCTGCTGGCAATCCTTCCGCCGGGGCACGAAACCGATGGCAGCATCATCTGGAGCCGGATCAGCACGGCGCTCAAAGCCTGGCTGAAAACCAGGCTGATCTCGATGGTATTGGTCACCATCGTTGTTGCACTTGGCTTAACCTTCATTGGCCTGCCCGGTACACTGATACTCGGCCTGATCGCCGGCCTGCTCGACATCATTCCTAATTTCGGGCCGGTGATTGCGATGATACCGGGGGTATTGCTGGGCCTGATGGTCAGCCCGCAAATGGCTGTCATAGCTGCGCTGGTCTATGTGGCCTGCCAAACTATTGTCGGCAGTATTTTTATGCCGCTGATCCAAAAAAGAATGATCAATATCCCACCGGCAATTACCATGATCAGCCAATTGGTAATGGGTGTCATCTGCGGCCTGATGGGTATTATACTGGCCGTTCCGATCCTGCTGGTGCTGAACATTATGGTTGATGAAATGTATATTAAAAAGAAAAGGGCAGCAAGAGTATCTTTACATAAATAAAAATCCGTTTATGAAACCATTACAGACCGCCTTATTATTTTGTTCTTTTTTACTTGGAGCAACTCACGGCAATGCCCAGGACAGCCTGAAATTTCCTGTTCCGCGCGGCAACCCTAAGCAATTGTTTTTTCTGCAACGCAGTCAAAACACCAATACGGTTGTGTACGAACTGAACATCAAAAACGGCGCGCTGGATTCCATTGCACCTGTTCATATTTTCTGGATCTGTTATGCAGAAAAATCGCAAAAAGAGGAACTAACTTCCCTGCAACGGCAGCACGCATATGGGCTGATAACCAGTTATATTTCAAAAGACCACTACGAGGTACGCTTTCTCGCCAAAAAACAATACGTAATGCAACTGATGAAAGGGCCTGATCATCTTTTCCATGTATACAACCAGATCAATGGGAAGCGGGCGATCCTTACCAGTATTTACCTGCAAATGAATGGTGGATCGCTATTGTCCCCACATATCGATTATATAATGACCAAAGGTTTCGACGCAGAAACAGGTGCGGCTGTGACAGAAAAAAGCAAGCCTTAGCAGTATTCCAATCCCGGATGTTGTTTTTTTCCAGGTTTAATCAGTTATATTTATAACAACGAATAAGCGCATGTCCAGCAACGCAATTTATACGGATAAAAGTAACGACGATATTGTCCTGGAGAAATACAGGCAGGTCTATCGGAAATACCTGAATGACAAGATCATCGATATGGACAAGCGCATGAAGCATCCCTTCGATTTTCAGATCTATCCACTTGAAACGGCCATCCCCTATGTAAACTATACGGTTCCACCGTCCAGGCAAACACCATATTGGATCGTCCTGGTCAAAAAAGGTAGCGGGGAAAAGTCTATCGGCTCTTTCACCTTCCCGGTAAAGGAACAGACTTTGTATATCGTGCCTAAGCGCGTGCTGCATTCCAGCAAGCACTGGTCGGCTGACACCAGCGGTTATGTCTTGTTATTTAATATTGATTTTTTTCTGAACAATGCTTTCCCAAAACACCTTATCAGTAACAAGAAGGTGCTGAAGAACTCTATCCGGCCCTTCCTGTACCTGGATAAACTGCAAACAGAGTTTCTGTCTGATATGTTTGAAACGATCCTCCAGGAGCATTTCGGTAACGAACAGGAAAGGAAGGAGATGATCGCTATCAAGATACTGGAAGTACTGATCAATTGCGACCGCTTATTTTCCCGGGCTGAACAGATCGGTAATGAACTATATTATCACCCGGTGGTCGAGCGTTTCAACAGCCTGCTGGAAGCCAATTTTATGAAAGAAAGGACGGTCAGCTTATATGCCACTGCATTGGACATTCATCCCAATAACCTTAATTTTCTGATCAGGGAACATACCGGCGTCAGCGCCAAGCAAACGATAAACAATCGCATCATCACCGAAGCCAAATACCTCCTGGCCCATTCCGATCAAAACATCAAAGGTATTGCCAATCAGCTTGGATTTGAAGAGGCGCACAATTTCTCTACTTTTTTTAAAAAGAATGCGGGCATTAGCCCACTGGCTTATAAAGCCTCCCTAATAGCGCCCCCCAAATAATTTCCCTTTCTTATTGTCTATTTGATTTTTAAAGTTTTGTGCTTGATTTTAAGAGGATAAGGGAGGTTTTATTTCCTTACTTCACTTTGTAATTAAATCATACACTCACTAAAATTAAGCACTATGACTATCTTAGAAACCATCCAATCAGACATCAAAAACTGGTGGCTGTTTATTTTAAAAGGCCTGGTCTTTATCGGCGCCGGCATTTATGTTTTTTGCAGCCCACTGGCCGGCTATATCGGCCTCAGCGTACTGTTCAGCATGGTGATCATCATTTCCGGTATCAGCCAGATTTTCTTTGCAAGTGTCAACTCAGCGATGAAAGGCTGGGGCTGGTCGCTTATTTCCGGTATCCTTGACCTGGTTATCGGCATTTATCTTTTTTCCTACCCGCTGATCACCATGGCAACGCTCCCGCTTTTCCTGGGTTTCTGGTTGATGTTCCGTTCATTTTATCTCATGGGCATTGCATTCGATCTGAAAAGCTATGGTGTTACAAGCTGGGCCGGGCTATTAATTGGCAGTATCCTGCTGTTGATCACCTCGCTCCTGGTGATGTATTTTCCGGCAGCAGGCGCAGCAGGCATTATCGTAGTTTCAGGTATCGCCCTGGTAGTAGGCGGGATATTGAACATCATGCTGGCCCTGAAGTTTAGGGACCTTAAAAAGATAACCGCACCATTTGTTAAGTAATGCTTTTATAAAAATCTCAAAATATAGTTTTATGGAAAATTTAGTTGTTATTACCTTCCCGGAGCTGGGGAAAGCTATGGAAGGGCTCACCAATTTAAAAGAAATGGATAACGTGGATGAAATTACCATCTATGGCCTCGCATTCATCCACAAAAAAGACGATGGCGCGATTGAATATTTATATCATGATGGTCCGGATAGCGGACGTAAAGTGGCAACCGGGACTGCTATAGGCATGCTGATCGGTATGCTGGGCGGGCCGCTGGGCATGTTGCTGGGCATGTTGACCGGAGCCGGTTTGGGGCAGGCCATGGAAGATGATGATACAGATCTGGATCGTCATTTTATCAGCAAGGTAAATAAACAACTTGAGCCGGGTACCTACGCATTGGTGATAGATGCAGAAGAGGATGCGGTTATCCTGGTAGATACCTCAATGGAATCGCTGGGCGGAATGATCGTGCGCATCAGCATAGATGACGAAACCGAGCGCTTTGAAGATGAACAATGGGATAAATTCAACGAGGAAATCGATGCGAAAGAGGCCGAATTCAAAGCTGCGGCGGGGGAGAAAAAGGAAAAATTAAAACACGAAATCAAAGAACTGAAGGACAAGCAACACCAGCGGATGATGAAGTTCAGGGAGAAGGCGACCGCCCGGAAGAACCATCTTAATGATAAAATAGAGGTACTCCATAAGAAGATGAAGGCCGCTAATCAAAAGAACAAAGAAAAGTTCGCGTTAAAACTGGAGAACTTTAAAAAACGCCTCGCTGCATTCAATGAAAGAGTGGCCTGGGCATTCAGTTAACCCGTAAGGTGCCTTATCATTAACAAACGATGCAATGGCCAGCCATTGCATCGTTACTGAGCCTGTTGGCCAAGTATATCGAACTCCTAATCTTCGTCCTCCAGCAATTTTATATGCCTGATAAGATTGTCCACCTCTAACCGTAATGAGCCGTTGTAAACACCCCTTATCCGGCCTTTTCTATCAATTAATACCAGGTTTTCGGTATGCAGAAACTCATTAACGCCTTTATCAAAGCCGTTTGAGTTTTCGGCAAAATAACTTTGCCGGGCCAGTTGGTATATAGCTTCTTTATCGCCGGTTAGCAGCCACCAGTTTTTGCCGTCGATATGATTGGTATTGGCATATTTTAATAATACCTGCGTGTTATCATGCGCCGGCGTTACACTATGGGATAGAATAGTTACGCTGGTATCATTTATAAAAGCTTTTTGAACATTAGCCAAATTGCTCATCATCTGCGGACAGATACTTGCGCACGAGGTAAAAAAGAAGTTGGCCACATAAATTTTCCCGGCCACATTTTTATTGGTTATGCTTTGCCCAAATTGGTTGGTGAATTGAAAATTTGCTATCGTATGTATATTTTTATACTGCGGATCAGCAGGGGTAAGCCATATGGGCGTGAAATCGGGCGTATTATAGTAGGGTAGTATGACCTTTTGATTCGGCGCTTTGCAGGCCATTAAAAACGTAAGAAGAGTTATAATGATGCCGAGCTTTTTCATTTAACTGTATTTGTGCAAAGTTTCCGTCCTATAAGGCCATATTGCTGGCCATTTTTTACCACATAATTTGCCCGGACTGTTCCATCGGGCCACCACATTTGCTGCAAACCATCTTCGTGGCCCATGTTGTAATGAAAAACACGAAAAAGCTTCCCATCGCTGAACCATTCTTTTGCCGTTCCGTTATGTTCATCATCAGTAAACATATATTCAAATTTGGCTTTTCCATTGGGCCACCAGCCTTTATGGATACCCACCTTTTTGCCATCGGCAAACAGCCGATTTTCCTGCAAGACTTTACCAGGATACCAACCCTGCATTATCCCATCCTCCCGGCCATCGGCGTATTGTGTTTTGCGGGCTATACTCCCATCCGGATATAAACGATATACAGTGCCTGTAAAAGCCTTACCCTCATAACATAATATGCCCCCTTGTAATTGTAAAAGCGGGTTATTGCTGTTAACCGGCAGGGCAGGGGCACTTGTACAGCTAAACAGGAAGCTACAAATTATGACCTGCAGTAATAAAATAATTCCCTTATTGTGTAATTGTACCCGGTGTGCCATAAAATCCGTTTCCGTTTATATAAGGGTCAGCAGTGGTGGTATGGTAATGATAAATACCGTTTGGATAATCGGCGGTTACAGCAATGTGCCCATGATAAACATCCAGGTCGGCATTGGTAATGGTTTTGCCGTTTTCAAGCGGCCCGTATACCGGGAAACCATCCAATAAAAAACCTATTAATGCCCCCTTGCCCTTATTGGTGGTTAAATAGTAAGGTTCGGCATGGTAATGGTACATCCCCTGTTGTTGCGGATGGCCGTCGTACTGGTCAAAACTATTCACTTCATTGGTTAATGGTGCACCCATTGCGGCATATTGGTTAAATATGGGTACGCCGTTAATAGCTACGCCCATTGGCCCAAGCGGTGTTGCCGAATGGGTAGTTGCCACAACCGGGTTTAGGGGTATTTTATAAGTACAATCGCTTTCGGCAATGGTATTTGGGTTTTGCGACCATAATGAATTGGTTCCATTATAAGCCTCATACATAGATGACCACTGCGTGCCTTTGTAATACGGCGTTTTATGATCGGGTAAACTGGTAGTTTTTATGACCACATAATTACCATCTATGGTTATAGAGACCGCATTATATATTTTTTTATAAACATCAGGCACCCCGCTGCCGATAGAGGGCGTAATGGAAGTACTTGTTGGGGTAGTTACAATTGTTGATGAATCTTTTTTGCAGGCAGCAATAGCAATAAACAATAGCAGCACAGTGCTTAACAGGATGAGGGGCTTAGTTTTCATGATTATATGGGTTTATATGATCATTAGATGCCGTCTGTTAACTAATCCTTCGCTGCTATTGAATTATTTTCAATAAACAAAAGTGCTATTGGTTTCAAACCCAGGAAAGCTCGCGCTAATCGCAGGCCAGGCAGTTTGTGTTTGAATGCAACATTTCTTAGCTTTAGCCGTCTTGTAAGCGGATATCGGCCGTTTTCCACCTCATGTCCTTTTTATGAAAAACATTTTTCTTTTTTTCTTTTTCAACCTGATCCTTTTGGCGGCAATAAATTCCACCGGACAGGTTTACCGCTCTGCCCCGGCAAAAATCAATGATCTGGTGCATACGCGATTGGACCTGCATTTTGACTATGGCAAGCAATATGTTTATGGCAAGGCCTGGCTGACACTGAAACCACACTTCTATCCTACAGATAGTTTGCGGTTAGATGCTAAAGGCATGGATGTGCAAAACATTGCTATAGTAGAAAAAGGGCATTTACTGCCATTAAAGTTTAGTTACGATAGCCTAACAATATCGATCCGGTTGAACAAGGTCTATAAGTCAAACGAATCCTATACTGTTTATATCAGCTATACTGCCAAACCTACAAGTCACGGCTCACATGGTCCATATTTCATTAACCCTGCAGGCAGGGAAAGCGGCGTGCCTACACAGATCTGGACCACAGGAGAACCGGAACATAATTCCTGCTGGTTCCCGACCATCGATAAGCCAAATCAAAAGTGTACAGATGAGATAAGCCTTACCGTCCCGGCTAAATACGTTACACTCTCCAATGGAAGGCTTGCCGCGCAAATTAAGCATCCTGACGGCACCCGTACCGACACCTGGAAGATGGAACTGCCACATTCGCCCTATCTTATGATGATTGCGGTTGGCAATTTCCAGATCATTCACGATAGTTGGCATGGAAAACCGCTGGACTATTACATGGAACCGCAATACGCCGCTGATGCGAAAGCGATCTTTGGCTATACGCCGGAGGCCATGACCTTCTTTTCGAAAATTTTAGGGGTGGATTACCCCTGGAATAAATATGCTCAGATACGGGTGCGAAGTTTCAACGGAGGTATGGAAAACACAACTGCTACTGAATTTAATGAGGACGGCCAAACCAGCGCACGCGACCTGGCCGACCTGCCTTATCAATCTGGTTATGTGCATGAATTATTCCATCAATGGTTTGGGGATTACGTCACCTGCGAAAGCTGGAGCAACCTGGCGCTTAATGAATCCTTCGCAGATCTGGCTGAGCTTCTTTGGGCAGAATACAAATATGGGGCCGATGTAGCAGACGAGCACCTGTATCAGGGTGCGCAAAGCTACCTGGGTAACCCCGACCGCTGGAAAGAAAGCCTCATCCGGTTTGATTATGCAGACAAACAGGACATGTTTGATGCCGTGACCTACCAGAAAGGCGGGCGCATCCTCAATATGCTGCGTCACTACCTGGGCAATGCTGCTTTTTACAAAGGGTTGCACATTTACCTTACGGCCCATGCTTTCGGAAACACGGATGCGCAGCAACTTCGCCTGGCCATGGAAGAAGCCAGTGGTATTGACCTAAACTTGTTTTTTAACCAGTGGTTCTATGGGGCCGGCCATCCGGTATTGGATATAACTTATCACTGGGATAATACGACAAAAACGCAAAGCATTTACATAAAGCAAACGCAGGAGGGGCAAACCTTTGGCCTGCCTATAGCAGTGGATATTTACACCGCCGGACGGAAAACACGCTACCAATCATGGATACGCAACCGTTTGGATACACTGACTTTTATGACCCCTGAAAAACCAGACCTGGTGAATGTGGATGCAGAAAAAGCCTTACTGGCTAAGAAGGCTGATCATAAAACCCTAAACGAATTTGCTTTCCAGTACGCTCATGCGCCTTTATACGCAGACCGGATGGAGGCAATAGATGCGGCTGCTGCAAACCAAAGTGACAGCATCGCTCAACACATATTACTTAACGCACTAAACGACTCCTATTATGGCCTGCGGATCAAAGCAATGCAGGCCCTTAACATGGCTAATCAAAACAGCAAAGAAGCAGCATACCCGATCCTGCTTCAACTGGCTGGGAAAGACAACAACAACCTGGCTCGCGCCGAAGCGATCACAACCTTAGCCCGGTTAAAGATACCCGGCAATTTAAACGTCTTTAAACAAGCCTTCGCCACCAGTAACTCCTTTGCCGTACAGGGGGCGGCGCTGATGGCCATCCAACAGGCCGATCTGGACCAAGCATTTATACTTGCTAAAAAATATGAAAAAGGCAGCAAAGGAAAACTCAGGGATGCGATTATTACGCTATACTGCCAAGTCGGCGGAGATGCGGAATGGCCATACGTATACGACAACTTTGCCGACCCGGCGTCACCCTTACAATACAGATTTACCGGTAGGTTTGCCAGCCTGGCTGGAACGGTAACCACCCCTGCCTTTGCAAGACAGGGCATAGATGCCATAGTTAACCTGGTTATTCAATTCAAAAAATACGACAGTTTACCCACATTCATTAAAGTATTGGAGCAAGTTAAAGCGGGAAGATTGAAATTAAATGATACCGCATCCGCAGCGTATGCCGACCAGGCGATTAGCAGGTTAAAGGCTTTAACCGCCGCCTTATCCAAATGATATTAATACAAACAAAACTATAGCGGCCCGCCATTAGGCGTTGGTCCACCACCGGGTCTTCCACCATCAGGTGGCGGCCCACCATTTGGCGGCGGCGGCCCACCACCCGGTCCGTGCCAGCCTCCATCAGGTGGTGGTGGTCCAAAAGGGTGCCTACCCATTCCTTGCCCGTCAGGCGGCCCTCCCGGATGCCGTATACCTTTTCCATGAGGCCCGTTTTGGGGCGGCCCGTCTGGTGGTGATCCGGGATGCATATTTCCGCCTTGTGGCGGCCTTCCGCCCATGCCACGTAATACATCTTGTATAACATCATCAAATTTTTGTTGCTGGGCAGCCGTTAAAATTGCGCGGAACCTGCGAAAATGATAGAAAGTGGAGGTATCAAGCTTCGCGGTATTATCGCTTATCTTTTTTTCGAGGGTATTAATAATTTCAGGCTTAACGGACGGGTCTTTTAACCGGTCAAAAAACGAGTCGCGCATCATGCGGGTTTGTGTGCTTACGCTATCGGCGAAATAAGCATGCGCATTCCGCAATTTTTCATACTGGCCCTTTTGGGCAGGGGTAAGCTGCAACTCCCTGGATAAAAAATCAAATGCCGGCCCTTGAATAGGGGGGTGTCTTTTAACGTGATATACGTTTAACCATACAAAGCTTAATAAGGTACAATTGATCAGGATTAAAACGATCACGATTACGACTAAAACTTTATTACTTTTCATATTGGTATAGGTTAATAGTTATATGAATTATCTTTAAGTGAATACTCTTCGGCAAAGGCGGCTTTGGTGGCGACTGTTGTTTTATTAGTTTTATTCTGTTGATGCTGAAGCGCGTAAAAACTTACGCCATTCAAGCATATAAACAAGCCAAGCGCTACAGATAGTTTTACCATTAAACGGCTATATGTAATGCGTTCCTGCTGCTCGTTTACCTGCATACGGTGCATAACCTTTGCATACAAAAACTCGTTAGCTTCAACCAGTTGCAGGTTGTTTAAGCTATTAAGCGTAGCATTGGTTAACTGTTCTATTTCCTGTTTATTTTTCATAATGATGAATAATAATTGCTCAATTGTTTTTTAAGGTTGCCTTTTGCCCTTGATAATAATGACTCTATCGCACCCTCGCTCAACTGCATGATCTCGCTTATTTTTTGCTGGCTGCAATCCTGCACCTTTTGTAATAAGAAGGCGGTCTTTTGGTTTTCGGGCAATTGGTTTATCGCCTTAAATAAAATTACCGACCGTTCTTTATGCTCTGCTAAAATCCCCGGGTGAATAAAATCAACCGGCTCATGTATCAATTCGTTGTTATTACCGAAAAGACTTACTAAAAAACCGCCTCGCTTCTTCCTGTTTTTATAGCGGAGAAAATCAGTGGCCTGGGTAATGCTTATGCGGTATATCCAGGTACTTAATTTAGACTGCTGCTTAAATTTGCCAATGTTTTCATAAACCTTTATAAAAACATCCTGCGTAATATCCTCGGCATCGCCTGTATTTTGCACAAAAGCCAATACGGTATTATACACCATTCTTTTATAGGTGTTAACTACCGTTTTAAAGGCGTTTTCATCGCCCTCCAGCAAACGTGTAACCAGGTCTTGTTCGTCCAATACCGTAATTCAATTAATTAGACGTGAGTATAATTAAATTCCTTCGGTTAAGATAATATTATCTTCTATTTACTCTTGAAAGTGTTATTTACATCTTGTGATGTCACACTTGTAATCATACACTTTGTTCATCTGTTACCACACATGCTAAGCAACAGATAGGTTTGGTATTAATACATTAAATAAGAATATTTTCTTATTTTAATAGATTGATTTTAAAGTATTTACATATTTTATAGGATATGCATTTGCTTTTATATAAGAAATATTTCTTATGTTTGTTCTAATTAAAAATAAACAACATGAAAAAAGCGATCCTTCTGCTGATCTGCCTGCCAGCCATCTTGACTGCTTCCGCACAAAACGCCTTACCGCCAGCGATGAAAGCGGCCTTCGATCGGATCATTGACGCGAAATTCAAACCAGACGAGCCCGGCGGCACTGTGCTGATTGCCAAAAAAGGTGAGGTCATCTATACGCGGGGCTTTGGTATGGCCAACCTGGAACTGGGTGTACGTATGCAGCCGGATATGGTTTTTCAGACCGGCTCCATGACCAAACAATTCACCGCCATCTGTATCTTACAACTTGCCGAGCAGGGAAAATTGAAAGTGACTGATCCGCTCAGCAATTATATCACTGATAGCCCGGATGCCTGGAAACCGGTGACGTTGGAAAATCTCATGACCCACAGCTCCGGTATTGCCGATCAGCCTAACTGGCAGAACTTTTCGGTGAATGACCTCATCACCAATGCCAAGGGCCGGCCCTTAGCTTATACACCAGGCACTAAAGTCGCTTATAACAATATCGAATTCATGCTCCTGGGTAAGGTCATTGAAAAGGCCAGCGGGATGAGTTACCGGGATTATCTCAAGCAGTATATCCTGCAACCACTGGGAATGCAGCATACCTATTATAATGACAATATGAACATCATTCCGGAACGTGTTCCCTGTTATATCAAGACCCGGAACGGCAGCTTCGCCAATATCAATGCGGGGATCAATCCTTCTGCAGCAGGCGCGCTGTTAAGCAATACCCGGGATATGCTGATCTGGAACCAGGGACTGGTAACGGGTAAACTCGTCAAAAAAGAAACCCTGGAAAAAGCCTGGACACCCTACCGGTTGCATGATGGCAGCGCCTCGCGCTTTGGCTACGGCTGGCAGGTGGGCGGCGAGATCCAGGACAGCCCTATCATCGAACATAGCGGTATAGCTACCGGTTATGCTACCGAGGCCTTTTATATGCCCAAAGAAGAAGTATACGTGGCGGTCTTCCTCAACCAGCGTGGCATCATCCCGGAAGTGATTGCCGAAGACCTGGCCGCAACCCTAATCGGCAAGCCCTACCAGATGCAGGAGATCAGCCTCAGCGATGAGCGTTTACAAGCGTATTCCGGTGTGTATGAGGATAGCGACAGCGTTAAACGCACCCTGACGGTTACCGATCACCATTTATATTACCAGCGCACGGACGGGCCCAAACTGCGCATGATCCCTTATGCGCCTGATCAATTCTATTTCGATAATACTTCCAGCATCACGCTCATCAAACGCGATGCCCAGGGACAAGTCACCGGCCTTGAATCGCGCGATAAACGTTATCTTTCGGCACCCGGACAAATCCTGAAGAAATTATGAGCAGAGCAAAAAAAGAAAAAACCACGGGTAGCGAACCCACCCGTTCAGAACTGGAGATTCTCCAGGTCTTATGGCAGCACGGGCCATCCACCGCCCGCTTTGTGAATGACCAGATCAACCAAAAACGCCAGGTGATCTATATGTCTACCTTAAAACTGATGCAGATCATGATCGAAAAGGGCCTGCTGAAAAAGGATGACCGCCAGCAAAGCCATATTTATCGGGCAGACGTGGCCGAAGACAGCACCAAAAGTTTCCTGCTGGATAAAGTGGTCGATACTGTTTTCAACGGCTCGGCAAGCAGTTTAATGATGCAGCTGTTAGGCAACAAAAAATTGTCGCCTGAAGAAATGGAAGAATTCGCCGCACTAATCAAAAAGATCGATGAATAACTGGTTCCAACCCTATTTTTCCGACCATACCATCCAGGCATTCTGCTGGACCCTTTTCCATTCGCTGTGGATTGGACTGGTCACCGCCGCGCTCGCCGCATTGGTCATCGCCGGCACTAAAAAAGCCCCAGCCAAATGGCGGTACCGCCTGTTCTGCAGTTTGCTCGTGCTGTTTATCTGTGCCTGCGCGTTCACCTTCTTATGGGAGATCAGTGACCGTCCGGTACCATCGGCTGGCTTGTATACGGTAAGCCCCCAAAGCGGCAGCGCGCCGGGCAGTCAAGCCACCGGCTTGCCAGAGGTCAGCTACCGCACCATCACTGGCCTGTTCAACCGCTGCTCGGGCTGGATCTTCGCTCTTTGGCTGCTGTGTTTTACCGTCAATGCATTAAAGCTCATCCGCGAACTCCGGCAGGTACAAAAGGTGAAACGCACCGGCCTGAGTGCGCCTGGCAGCGAATGGGAAGCTAAGTTGTCCGCGTTCGCCCGGCAATTGGGCATCCGGCGCACAGTCCGCTTATTCGGATCATCGCTGGTGAAGGTCCCGGTCACTATAGGTTACCTGAAACCGGTCATTTTACTGCCCGCAGGGATGCTACTGCAATTGCCGCCTGACCAGTTGGACACGATCCTCCTGCATGAACTGGCGCATATCTTACGGCGTGATTACCTCTTCAATATCTTCCAAAGCCTGGTCGATGCGGTCTTCTTTTTTAACCCGGCCATCTGGTGGCTGTCATCGTTGATCCGGGACGAAAGGGAGAATTGCTGCGATGACCTGGTACTCGCCCTGATCCCCAAAAAACGTCCTTACCTGGAAGCGCTGATGGCTTTCCAGCATGCCGGAGACCAGCCCCACGCTTATGCGATGGGCCTGAACCTGCGCAAGGCAACCCTCATGGCGCGTCTGCGCCGCCTCGTTAACCAGGAGAACCAAAAGCTGAACGCGGGCGAAAAGATCGTGCTGCTCACCGGGATGGCACTACTGTGCCTCTGTACATTCGTGCCCAGGGTCCATAGTGAGATCCGGCACGGGGCAGCCCTGATCACCCGACAGGTCGCTGTAATTCTGCATCCGGCAAAATCGGTCATACCGGTTAATGAACCAAAGCAAGCGCACCACGCAACGGCTGATACCCTCGCCCGGCAATTACCAGTGGACACTCTGCCAAAAGTAACGAGCATCAAATTCAGGAATACCAATGCTGATACCGCCAACAGAACAATGGAAGTGCTGGATGACCGGGGCATCCGTTATGAATTGACTATCGCAGCCGGCCAGCTTGCCGCATTAAAGATCAACGGCGATCCCGTAGACAGCAAAGACCTTGATCGTTACAGCGCATTGCTACAACATTTTAAACTGGTCTACAGTCAGAAAGCGGAAGAAAAAGTTGGCCATCGTGCTATTGCACTGGCTGCATCAGCCGAGCGTCACGAACAGGCATTAACCACGATGAAAGCAGCAGTGGAACGGAAGGCGCAGCATGAATCTCCCAGACCTGACAGCGCCCGTCAGACACCGCAGAAACAACGCCGGATGCCGTCGGATAAAACTACGGATCAGGCGAGGGTACGCGGTATTATCGCTGAACTGGTCGCCCAAAAGATTGTTGTCGGAGGTGGCGCGGTGAATTGGTTCATACTCACCGATGCAGAATTGGTCGTCAACGGGCAAAAACAACCCGAAGCCCTGCATGCGCAGCTAAAAGCAACTTATAATATCAAACCACAGCATGGCTTATATTACGGCCCGGCACAGATCACCGGGCCAGGCGTCCATCTGACAAAAGAAGATCTGTAGTTTCTTGCACCCCAGTGTGGCATTAAATGATGTAAATATGGGACAACATAAGATGCTATTGATAGAAAGTATCATTTCATTCATTTCCGTAAAAAGTATAAGAGATGCGTAGAAACGTATAAATCAACCCTGGTATTTAGAAGGACATTTGCTTCATAAATTAAAAAGCAAATGAAAAAGACAGTATTAATAACCGGCGCATCATCAGGTTTTGGAAGAGAAACCGTTAAACTATTCCATAAAAACGGCTGGAATGTAGTTGCTACCATGCGCTCGCCCGAAAAAGAAACAGAGTTAAACACCTTAAGCAATGTTTTTGTAACCAAATTGGATGTAACCGATAAGGCTACTATAAAAAACGCCGTGGAGCAAAGCATTGAAAAATTTGGCAGTATTGATGTATTGGTAAACAACGCGGGTTATGGCGCCATGGGTGCATTAGAGGCCGCGACAGAACAGCAGATTAAACAACAGTTTGATGTTAATCTTTTTGGGCTGATAGCAGTTACCCAGGCCGTGTTGCCTGGTATGCGTGCGCATAAAACAGGTATTATCATTAATGTTTCCTCGGTGGGCGGGCGATTAACTTTTCCATTCTCATCGCTTTACCATGCCACAAAATTTGCATTGGAAGGGCTAACCGAATCTATGCAATATGAACTTAATCCATTGGGTATTAACCTGAAAATAGTTGAACCCGGTGGTTATAAAACAGAATTTGCAGGCCGTTCTATGGACCTTTTTGGTGCTGAGGGATTGGACGATTATAAACCAGCGTTTGATAAATTTATCACTATACTGGATAACTGGCCCATGTCCACAAATCTTGGTGAAGTAGCCGGTGCTGTTTATGAAGCCGCTACAGATGGTACCGAGAAATTGCGTTACCCGGTTGGCCATGATGCTGTACAACTACTGCAAACCCGGCCGCAAATGGATGATGTGGACTTTAAAAAAATGATGGCGTCCCAATTGGGCCTATAAAACTCAATAAAGCCGCCCATCAGTTTGGGCGGCCTTATTTTTAATATTAACTTTATAAAAATATGCCTGATAAATATATTGACCTCGAGTCTATTAACGACATGCACAAACTGGTGCAGTATGCACCGCCAAAACACCCGTTGGTTAGTTTGATAGATCATGCCGATTTTTATAGAGAAAGGCCAAAAACAGATGCTGTTTATCGTTTTGGCTTTTACACCATCTCCTGCAAAAAATTTGAAGGGCTGATGAAATACGGCAAGGGCAGTTATGATTTTAATGAAGGTTCGCTAATGTTTACCGCGCCGGGCCAGGTAATAGCACCGGGCCCAAATGTTATTGTTGACGAAGGCTGGGCGCTATTTATTCATCCCGATTTGATACATGGTACAGACTTAGGTAAAAAAATTCATCAATATTCCTTTTTTAATTATGAGGTGAATGAAGCCCTGCATATTTCTGAAGATGAGAAGCTGATCATCAAAGACTGTGTGTCAAAAATAGAAAAAGAGTATTCACAAAACATTGATAAGCATACACAGGGGCTTATAGTCAGTAATATTGAACTATTGTTGAATTATTGCGACCGTTTCTACGACAGGCAATTTTATACCCGCGCAAAAGTTAGTTCGGACGTGTTACAACAGTTTGAAAGGTTATTGCGGGATTATTTTGACCGCGAAACCCTGATCGAAACCGGGTTACCCAGTGTAAAATATTTTGCATCACGGTTGAATTTATCGCCCAATTACTTATCTGACCTGCTGAATAAGTTTACCGGTAAAACTACCCAGGAGCATATTCACCTCCAATTGGTTGACAAAGCCAAGTCATTATTATGGAGTACAGAAAAATCAATAAGTGAAGTTGCGTATGACCTGGGATTTGAACACCCATCTCATTTTACCAAAATATTTAAAGCAAAAACAGGAAAATCCCCCAGCGAATACCGGTATTTAAATTAGCCTTTTATTTGTCTTGATATTTTTTGATGCCTTTTGAGGGAATTTTTTTGTAGTGACACCCCCGATTTTAGATTGGGTAGTCATCTCATAACTTAAGTTTAATGCCTCGAAAAGAAGTTTTAATGCTTTTTCGGACTTCTTGTCGTTAACATTTACAGTTAGGGTAACCATAATCAAAAATACAATTATAACATCGAAAAGAAAATTGAATAAAGAATTATTGCCCGTCCTTAATAGCCAATTGCCCACAGGCGGCATCAATATCTTTTCCGCGGCTGCGGCGCAGGTGGGTGTTAACGCCGTGGTTGCGCAGGTAATTGGCAAAGGCTTCTACCTTATCGTCACCTGCATTGATATAGCTGGCAAATGATATGGGGTTATATTCAATAATATTCACCTTGCAGGGCAGGTGTTTACAAAACTGCGCTAACTCGGCAGCGTCTTCTATATTGTCATTAAAGCCGTCAAAAATAATGTACTCGTAAGTTACGGGGTTCTTGGTTTTGGCGTAATAATATTTTAAGGCTTCGGCCAATGCTTTTAACGAGTTTTGCTCGTTAATGGGCATAATGGTATTGCGCTTTTCATCGTTAGCGGCATGTAATGACAGGGCCAGGTTAAACTTCACATTGTCATCGCCCAGTTTTTTTATCATTTTGGCAATCCCTGCTGTCGAAACGGTAATTCTTTTGGCAGCCATGTTAAGGCCCTCTTCCGAAGTTATTTTTTCGATCGAGTCCATCACATTTTTATAATTCAGCAATGGCTCGCCCATACCCATGTAAACAATATTGCTTAATGGTGCGCCGTAATTTTCTTTTGCCTGCTGATCGATGAGTACCACCTGGTCATAAATTTCATCAGGGTTCAGGTTGCGTTTACGCTCCATATAACCGGTAGCGCAAAACTTACAGGTAAGGCTGCAACCCACTTGTGACGATACGCAAGCCGTCATCCGGCCCGGTGTCGGAATTAAAACACCCTCAATTAGGTGCGTATCATGTAAAATAAAAGAATTTTTTATAGTTTTATCAGCACTAACCTGCGAGTTATGGATCTTAACGTTATTTATAACAAAGGTTTCCTCAAGTTTGGTGCGAAGTTCTTTTGAAATATTGCTCATCCCGTTAAAAGAAAAGCATGATTTTTTCCATAACCATTCGTAAACCTGCTTAGCACGAAAGCTTTTTTCATCCATTTGGATGAAATGATTTTGTAAACTTTCTAAACTAAGGCTACGTATGTCAATTTTGGATATTGCGGTGTTCACGCTGCAAAAGTACGGAATTTAAAAATCTATCTTTTATTTATCTATTCTCTTGACATATTAAAAACAATAACCAAAAGTTAATTGTATTCTTTTTATGGTGGAATAGTGTAAAAACGGTTTGGTAACTGTTAATATTACTTGAATGAAAATTTTTAAAGCCGATTACGTTTTCCCCGTCTGTGCCGATCCGATTGAAAATGGCGTGGTTACTGTTGATGATAATGGAAAGATCATTGCGGTAACCAATGATATGCCGCCAGATATCAATATTCCTATTGAGGAAGTGAGCGGTATTATTTGCCCCGGTTTTGTGAATACCCATTGCCACATCGAGCTTTCTCACCTCAAAGATAAAATACCGGGCCAGGGCGGGCTTGTAGAATTTATTAAAAGCATCCAGCAATTACGCGGTTCAACCGAAAAAGAAATAGCAACCGCCGCTGCAAATGCAGATGCAACAATGTATGAAAATGGTATCGTAGCCGTTGGCGACATTGTTAATACCAATGCCACTATTGCCGTAAAAGCAGCAAGTAAATTATACTATCATAGCTTTATAGAAACATTTAGCTTTTCGCCCCCAAAAGCAGATGAAGTATTTAAAAAAGCACTTGAATTATTAAAAGAATTTACGCCGCAATCCTGTTCTGTTACCCCTCATGCGCCGTATTCGGTATCAAAGGATCTGTTTAAACTGATAAAAAAGTATTGCGATGCCAATAAAAACCTCATCAGTATACATAACCAGGAATGCGAGGACGAGAATAAATTTTATCGGTATAAATTAGGCAAGTTCATTGATCTGTATGAACATTTTGGGATAGATATAAGCTATTTTAAGCCACAGGCGCGCAATTCATTGCAATCGGTCATCCCGCTGCTAACCAATAAGCAGGATATTTTGATGGTGCATAACACCTGTACCAACTTAAAGGATATTTACTTTATAAAACGCTTTGACCGCAAAATACATTGGTGCTTTTGCCCTAACGCTAATTTATATATAGAGGGCAAATTGCCAAAGATAGACCTGTTTTTGGGGCAGGGATTTAATATTACTTTGGGTACCGATAGCCTTGCCTCCAACAGCAACCTTTGCATATTAAGCGAAATGCGTACGCTTCAGCAAAAATACCCGTCATTAAGTACCGCCAAATTAATGGAATGGGGTACCATAAACGGCGCCCGATATTTAGGTATTGATAAGGAAAAAGGCACGCTCGAACCCGGTAAAACCCCCGGCTTAAACCTGGTAACAGGGATGGATGGATTGAAGATCACGGCTGATACTAAGGTTAGGAGATTGTTGTAAGGGTTGTAAAAGTTGTAAGGGTTAATAGTAGTTAAAACTTTTTCAACCTCTACAACAATTTCAACTTCTACAACTACTTTTAACAAACTTTTCCAACCTTTACAACAATTACAACTTCTTCTTTTTATGAAACCTTTACAACATCTACAACTCTTAATAACTTAATGAAGCATTTAGATATTACTGTAAAAGGAAAAGTGCAGGGCGTGTTCTACCGTATGGCTACCAAAGCAGTTGCCGACCAACTGGGCGTGCGCGGGTCAATAAAAAACCTGCCTGACGGAAATGTATTTATAGAAGCCGAAGCGGATAAAGCCACCATGGAAATGTTTTTAGACTGGTGCAATGAAGGCCCGCAGGAAGCTGATGTGACTTCGGTTGAAACCCATGAAGGCGAATTAAAAAACTATCGTAATTTTGAGGTTATAAAAAGAGGGTTATTTAAATAACTTCTCACCGTCATGCCGAATTTATTTCGGCATCCCACATATAGGTTGCGAACTTTGCAAGTGGGATGCTAAACAAGTTCAGCATGACATAAATTTAATACACAACTATTGTCAACAGCTAAAAAATTTGCCGGGCAAACAGCGGTATATGGTATTACTACCATTGCTTCGAGGGTGCTTAATTTTTTCCTGACATCGGGGTACACCCGTGTTTACAGCAAAAGCATATATGGCATTTTTTCTAATATGTTTTCTTATGCCTCTATGCTACAGCCCTTACTGGCTTTTGGCATGGAAACCACTTTTTTCAGGTATCTTAATAAGCACGAGGATAAGAAAAACCAGGTATATAACAATTCTTTCGCTACCATAATAATCCTTACGCTGCTGTTTTTAGCAGTTACGCTGCCGCTCACCAACCAGATAGCGCACTGGGTAGCCATTGAAAAAACCACTTCATTTAATGACTACCGGCTATATGTGCTTTATTTTATTTCCTTTTTAGTGATAGACGCGTGGTGTGTCATTCCGTTTGCCAAGCTTAGGGCCGATGGCAGGCCGGGAAGATATGGCTTGATAAAGATCACCAATGTGCTGGTGTTTATAGCACTTAACCTGATCTTTATGTATGGGCTGCCTGCCATAGTTAAACACCACTATATTGGCGCAGACTGGCTGAACACCTGGTTTAGAAAGGGGTGGCTGGGTTATATTTTTCTGTCTAACCTGGTAGCCAGCGCTTTGACATTTGTATTATTATTGCCTGAAATAGTTAAATTTAAGCCGGAATTTGCCCCCGGAATGACAAGAAGCATGTTGATCTACAGCTTCCCGGTTTTGGTGGCTAATTTTTCATTCATCATCAACGAAAATTTGGATAAAACGCTGCTTGCAAAATACGTCAGCAGCGAACAGTTAGGCATTTATGCCGCATGCGCCAAAATATCTATTTTTCTAAACCTGTTTGTGCAGGCGTTCCGCCTGGGTGCAGAGCCATTTTTCTTTAGCCATGCAAAAAACAAAAATGCCGGCCATACCTATGCCCGCATAATGGATTATTTTGTAATAGCGGTAAGCATCGGCTTTTTTGCCATTGTGGCCAATATCAGTATCCTTAAATACTTTATAGCCCCGGGCTATTGGGTCGGCCTTCCCGCCGTACCACCCTTGCTTTTTGGCTATGTATGCCTGGGTATATACATGAACCTTTCTGTATGGTATAAATTATCCGACCAAACCAAATACGGTTTGTATATCTCGGGGGTTGGGGCTATCCTTACCATTGTGCTTAACATTGTGTTCATACCTCAATACAGCTACATGGCTTCGGCCTGGGCGTCATTTGCATCATATTTTGTAATGATGGCGCTCTCGTATTTATGGGGGCAAAAAAATTACCCTATCCCATACCACCTCAAAAAAAACGCGGCTTATATAATAATCGCGGCTTTACTCGTTTATCTATCATTCTATGTCTTTAACAGTAACTTATTTATAAGCGACGGGCTATTGATACTATTTGCCGGGACAGCATTATTTTTTGAGTGGAGAAATTTAAAAGCTATATTTATTCGATGATTATCCGCATAATAAACAACTCAAAAAATAGCCTCCCGGCGTATGAAACCATGCACGCGGCGGGTATGGACCTGCGCGCAGATGTGGAAGAAACCATATTACTTAAACCAATGGAGCGCAAACTTATACCAACCGGTTTGCATATTGAATTGCCCGAAGGTTTTGAGGCGCAGATACGCCCGCGCAGTGGTTTAGCGTTTAAACATGGGATAGGAATTGTAAATTCGCCGGGTACTATTGATGCTGATTACCGGGGAGAGGTTAAAGTGTTGCTGATCAATTTTTCTGACCAGGTATTTGAAATAAATACCGGCGACCGGATAGCACAAATGGTAGTGGCCCGGCACGAAAAAGTAGACTGGCAGGAAGTTGAAGTTTTAAATGAAACCATGCGTGGTGCAGGCGGTTATGGCCATACCGGCATTGGGTAAAATTATTGGAGCGATGAAATTAAAAGGTGATAAAGCGTTTAAGAGGTTTGAAAAAGTGCAGCTATTTTCTGCAACTTTTGCCGCTTTGTTTTTTATGTTATTTATACCTGTTATTGGCTTTGCACAAAACGTGGCGCCAATTAAAGATAATGCGGCGGTAATAGTCCCGCAGATGCTGGCCAACCAGCGGGATAGCAATAGGGTAGTGGATGTGTTTTTTGCAGCGCTCACCGCAAAAGCGACCGATAATTTACCAAAGGCGTCTGAATTATTTGGTAAAGTGTTACAGATGGATCCGTCAAATGATGCCTCTATGTACGAGCTGGCCAAGCTTGACAAACAGAAAAATAATTATGCCGATGCCAAAACACTTTTAGAAAAAGTAGTAACCCTTAAGCCCAATAACGAATGGTATTGGGTGGCATTGGCCGATATTTATGAAAGAAGTAATGATTTTGCCAAACTGGAAAATGCTTTGAGCCAGCTAAAGCGGATAAACCCCACCAAGCCCGATTATTATTTTGACAGCGCTAATACCTTTATGCAGGAAAAAAAGTATGATGAGGCGCTAAAGGATTATAACGCGCTCGAAAAAATAACCGGGCCAACCGATGACCTGGTACTTGCCCGCGAAAAGATTTACCTGAAACAAAATAAAACAGACCTGGCTACCGCCGGGCTGGAAGAAAGAATAGCTGCCGACCCGAACCAGGTAAAATATTACCTGCTGCTTGCCGAGATTTATAACTCGAACGGCTCAAACGATAAAGCGCTTAAAGTTTTGGAACGGGCCAAAAAAGTAGCGCCAAACAATGGGCAAATACACCTGGCGCTGGCAGATATTTATCGCGACAAAAAGGACGCTACCGCTTGTTTTAATGAATTAATGCTGGCCTTTGCTATCCCCGAAGTAGACATTGACCAAAAAATACGGATCATAACCGGGTATTTCCCCAAATTCCCGGAGCCAAATGCCAGGGCAAGCGCGTTGGAGTTAAGCACGATAGCAGCCAGAACATCGCCAAACGATGCAAAGGCAAATGCCATACATGGTGATATGCTGTTTCAAAATGAAAAGCTGCCCGAGGCAAAAGCCGCTTATCAAAAATCCATCGCCGAAAGCAACCAGAGCTATGACGTACGCGAACAGCTGGTAAGGGTTGAACTGGCGCTGAACGATATGGACGGCGTGATAAGGGACGGCGAGGATGCGTTGTCATTCTACCCTAACCAGGCATGGATGAATTATTTTGTCGGGATTGCAATGGTACAAAAAAAGGAGTATGCCAAAGCTTTAGGCTATATAAAAAATGCCACCTCGTTCGAGTTTTCGGATAAGCAATTGCTTTCGCTCAGTTTTTCGGCTTTGGGCGATGATTACCACGAGTTAAAAGACATCAAAGCATCAGACGAGGCTTACGAAAAGGCATTAATGTATAATCCAGATAATGTATACACCTTAAATAATTACGCTTATTATTTATCCATCAGGGGCGAGCAGTTGGATAAAGCCGCGCAGATGGCAAAACATGCTAACGACCTGCAGGCCCATACCGCATCGTTTGAAGATACTTATGCCTGGATATTGTTTAAGCAAAAAAAGTATGCCGATGCCAAAACATGGATACAAAAAGCGATGACCGATAACAAGGATAAAAGCGCGGTGCAAACAGAACATTTCGGGGATATTGTATTTTTCCTCGGCGATGTTGAAACGGCAGTAAGTAACTGGAAAAAAGCTAAAGAATACGGGGGCAACTCGCCGGCTTTAGATCGTAAAATAAATGAAAAGAAATATATTGAATAAATTATTCATTGCCGGTTGCCTGCTGGCAATGGTTAGTTGTAAGGCAAAAAAGGCATTAGTAGCTGCTCCCGCGGCTGCGGCCCCCGTTGCCACTGTTAAAGCGGTTAACCCCATGGAGGCTATTAAAGCAGCACAACTTACCTACACCACGTTTGCTGCAAAGGCAGATGCTAAACTGGATATTGATGGGGACAAGAATAACGTTAGCCTAACCATCCGTATTAACCATGATAAAGAAATATGGGTTTCTGTTGCCGCATTGCTAAACATTGAGGTTGCCCGTGCAGTTATTACCCCCGATAGCATACTAATGATCAATAAGCTACAGGGCGTATACATTAAAAAGCCATTTAGCTATATCTATCAATATGCCAGTAAACAGGTAAGTTACCAAATGCTGGAAGCGTTATTGACAGGCAATACGGCACCCGAAATATTAAAGGATAATAAAGCAAGTTTTCAAACGAATAGTGGAAATATAACTATATCCGGTAGTTTGGAGGACCTGGTTTACAGTTTAATGTTAGGTGCGGATATGAAGGTGGGACAATTTAATTTATCCAATCAAAACGCGGGCCAGTCGTTACAGGCAAATAACAGTTTTTTTATCCCGACAGGCAACAAAACGGCGGCTTCGCAAATAGATATTCAATCAACCAGTCAGAATAAAAAAATTCAGGTTAATTTGCACTATACAAAGATTGACCTTGATCAGCCATTGCAATACCCGTTTAGTATACCAGAAAGATATACACCGGCAGATGGAAATTAATACTTTTAGCAAATGAAGTTTTTAAAATTAGCGTTACTTTTTATCTGTGTTTTTATTGCGTTTAATGCACATGCCCAAAGCAGCGCCGACCTGAAGCGCCAACGCGATAAATTAAATGAGCAGATAGACCAACTTAACCATGAGTTGGAAGAAACTTCAAATAATAAAAGGCTCACCTTAAAACAAATTGATCTTTTAAAAGCGCAGATAAACCTGCGTGTACAGAAAATAGATAATATAAATACCCAGGTAAGGATTTTGGATAACCAGATATCCGAAAACAGCAACACCGTTCATAGCCTGCAAAACCAGCTAACCCAATTAAAAAAGGATTATGCCGGGATGGTGCTTTTTGCCTACCGTAACCAAAGCGCCTATAATAAACTGATGTTTATTTTTGCCGCAGGCGATTTTAACCAGGCCTATAAACGGTTAAAATATTTACAGCAGTTTGCCACTTACCGCGAGCGCCAGGCACACTATATAGAAGGTACAGAAAAGGACCTGAATGTGAAAATTGTTCAACTGGATAAGGACAAAGAAGAAAAGCACACCTTGCTTATTGACCAGGAAAAGGAAAAGGCAAACTTAGGTAAAGAGAAAAAAGACCAGCTACAGGTAGTTGCCGACCTTACCAAGCATGGCGGGCAAATAAGGCAACAACTACAGGATGTACAAGCAAAAGTAGCCCGTGCAAACCGTGAAATTGCCGCGGTAGTAAAAAGGGAAATAGAAGAAGCTAAACGCAAAGCCGAAGAAGCAGACAGGCTGGCAGCCAAAAATGATGCAGCTAAAGCAAAAGCCGAAAACAGGGATGCCCCCGTAGTTAAAGTTATTGCAAAACGTACCGCAAGCGAAGCCTTAAATGCTACGCCTGAAGCGGCTAAACTGTCTAACGATTTTTTAGGTAATAAGGGTAGGCTGCCATGGCCGGTTGAGAACGGTAACCTATTGCACGGTTTTGGAACTTATACCATGCAGGGTATAAGAATAGATAATACGGGTATTGATATTAAAACCAATTCCGGCGCTGCGGTAAGGGCGGTATTTGATGGTGCGGTGGTACAGGTACAGTCCCTAAGCGGTACTTACATTGTAATTATTAAGCACGGTGAATATTTTACGTCTTATTCTAACTTAAAGTCTGTCAGCGTATCAAAGGGACAAAAAGTAAGTACTAAACAAAATATCGGTATAGCGGCAACGGATGGGTCAACAGGCGAAACAGAAGTGGATTTTTCTCTGAGTAACAGTATTGGCCAGGTTAACCCCCAAATTTGGCTTGCGCCAAATAAATAAAATCGCTTGATTTTTAAATACGTTTATGCGTATAGTAAATAGATTTGGACTTTCTAATCTATTTATTGTTTATATTTGTAACCTTAAATGTAAAGAGTATGTTTAATTCAGTTTTTTTGTTATTTGATATTGGCGGGGGAGAAATAATACTCATCATGGGCGTTGCGTTGTTGTTGTTTGGGGGTGAAAAACTTCCAGAACTGGCACGCGGGTTGGGTAAGGGCATCCGTGATTTTAAGGATGCGTCTGAAGGTGTTAAGCGGGAGATCGCTAACCAGATAGATAATTTTGAAACCAAAAAAGCCGAAGAGCAGGCAGCAACTACCGAAGCAGCATTGCCCGAACATAAAGATGAAGCTATCATCAGTCCCGACCATTTGGTTGAAGGCCATGTTGCCAACACCATCCCGGCAGGCGAAAGCCATGTAGCTACCGATAATACCGAGTTTATGGACCAGGTAATTAATGAAAAGCGCAATGAACACCATGCCGAAGATGCGCATGGTTCTGCCGAACCTGTAAAGGATCAATATAAATCGTAATTAGAGTAATATAAAATCATAAAATTATGGGATTAGATAATCCAATGACCCTCATATTAATATTCGCTGTAGTATTATTATTGTTTGGAGGTAAGAAAATTCCTGAACTGATGAAAGGTTTAGGAAAAGGTGTAAAAGAATTTAAAGACGCGCAAAACGCTCCGCCGGAAGACGAGAACAAGCCTAAGGCTTAACCGGTTACGCATCGGCCTGGCTTAAATTTTGTTTGTTATTTGTTAAGTTATATAGCTTATCTGTTGAATTATATTATAATTTCAATAGATAAGTTTTTATTTTAGCCCCATGGCGAAATTTTATTCCTCTTTAAACGAGATAAAGAGTGGATTGCAAAGCGGGAACATTACTGTTGAGGCACTGGTAAAAGATTACCTGCGCCAGGTAGAATTAAACGCCCGCTTAAATGCTTTTAACGAAGTATTTAAAGATGAGGCGCTGGAGCGTGCAAGGGATATAGATCATCGCCTTAAACGCGGTACCGTGGGCAAATTGGCGGGTATGGTTATCGCTATTAAAGATAACATCTGTTATAAGGGGCATAAAGTAACTGCCTCTTCCAAAATTTTAAAAGATTTCACTTCTATTTATTCATCAACCGTAGTTGAACGGCTATTGGCCGAAGATGCCATCATTATAGGGCGCTGCAATTGCGATGAGTTTGGCATGGGCGCCACTAATGAAAATTCATACTTTGGCCCGGTAAAAAACTACGCGGATGAAACCCGGGTTTCGGGTGGTTCATCAGGCGGTGTGGCTGTGGCGGTGCAGGCAAATATGTGCCATGCGGCAATAGGTACCGATACGGGTGGTTCTGTACGTCAACCTGCTTCTTTTTGCGGATTGATAGGTTTAAAGCCTACTTATGGCCGTATCTCAAGGCACGGCATAATTGCCTATGCATCTTCGTTTGACCAGGTTGGCACGATTACACGTTCGGTAGAAGACGCGGCGCTGTTACTGGAAGTTATGGCAGGAGCCGATGAGTACGACAGCACACTGGCGCAAAAAGTTGTACCAGCCTACGTTGATGACCTGGAAGCACCCGCAGGAAAAAAGAAAATAGCTTATTTGCAGGAAGCCTTGTCCAGCCCCGGTGTGGACATGGATGTAAAAAGCGCCATGGCAACTTATGTAGAAAAGTTGCGCATGGAAGGCCATACCGTAACTTCTATTTCGTTTGAGCATTTGGATTATTTAGTACCGGCCTACTATATTTTAGCGATGGCCGAAGCTTCATCCAACCTGGCCCGCTATGACGGAGTGCATTATGGTTACAGGAGCGCCGCAACAACCGACCTGGTTTCTACGTATAAACGCTCGCGGTCTGAAGGATTTGGCAAGGAAGTAAAACGAAGGATAATGATGGGTACGTTTGTACTAAGCGCGGGTTATTATGATGCCTATTATGCCAAAGCGCAAAAAGTACGGCGGCTGATCAGGAATAAAACGGATGAAATATTAAAAGAATACGATTTTATACTGATCCCAACTGCGCCCGAACCTGCGCCGCTTATAGGAAAAATGGAAAAAGATCCGGTTGTAAATTATCTTGCAGACATTTTTACGGTACAGGCCTCGTTGGCCGGTGTACCGGCTATTTCATTGCCCGTGGGCAATAACAGCAATGGATTGCCGTTAGGATTACAATTATTAACCAGGCAATTTGGAGAGCAGGAACTGTTAAATTTTTCCAAATATTTCCTCCAACTATAAAAAATTTATATTTTAGTAAAAATAATACTGCTGCAAGCAGGCATTTGTAACCCCTAACGAAAAGAATGAAGAGATTACTTACTGGTGCTATCTGCGTTTTATCATTATCCATAACGGCTTTTGCACGGCCTTCGGCTCATTCAGCAGCCCCTGTTAACCATCCCGAAAATTATAAAGACACCATCAAGGTTCCTGTTGCCCAGGCACCTGCGCTTCCCGGCTATTTAGCCATATACAAGCAGCGTTTAGATTCTATCCAAAAAGACGTACCGTTAGATTATAACGAGTACGTACAAAGCTATATTGATATTTATAGCCGCCATAAAGACGAAATGGGCCATGTTTTAGGTTTGGCCCAGTATTACTTCCCTATTTACGAAAAGGCTTTTCGTGAAGCGGGTATCCCCGAAGAAATTGAATATTTATCCATTGTAGAATCAAAGCTCGACCCTATGGCAGTATCGAGGGTTGGCGCAACCGGCCCATGGCAGTTTATGCCCGCTACTGCAAAACTATACGGCTTAAACATGGACAATAATGTGGATGAGCGCCGCGACCCTATACAGGCCAGCTATGCCGCCGCCGCTTATTTAAAAGATGCGTATATGGAGTTTGGCGACTGGCTATTGGCAATAGCGTCTTACAATTGCGGTAAAAGCAATGTAGAGCGTGCTATTGAAAAGGCAGGCGCAATGGATTTTTGGTCCATACGCCAATATTTACCGCAGGAAACAAGAGGATATGTGCCTGCCTATATTGCTACCTGCTATATAATGAACTATGCCAACAAACATGATATTAGCCCGCTAACCGGCAATTTCTCTATGAATACCGACACCGTTTTGGTAAACAGGGCGGTTTCATTGAGCAATGTTTCGAGGGCTTTAAATTTAGATACAAGGGAGTTAGTGATCTTAAACCCATCCTATAAAAAACAAATTGTTAACGGCACAGTAACTGCCCCGCGCAGGCTGGTAATACCGAAAACACCAAGCGCCAATTACGCGGCATTATATGATGTGTTGAATACCGATATGCCGCAACAACCCGCTAATGTTGCCGTTGCTAATGTGCAGGAAAAAAGCATACCGCAATCTCACAAAGTGAAAAAAGGTGAAACATTGGGTGATATTGCTGACCTGTATGGCGTTGACCTGCAGGACCTGAAAGACTGGAATAACCTGCAAAGCAGCAAAGCAGTTGCAGGCAAAAAATTATGGTTAAATGATTCGCACGAGGCGGCAGATGCATCATCATCAAAAAGCGAACCGAAGTTTATAACCTATAAAGTAAAACCAGGCGATACCCTAAGTGTTATCGCTGCAAAATTTGACGGCGCTTCGGTTGATAGCATCCGGTCGTTAAACGGTTTAAAAAGGGGCGCTTTGCAACCCGGAATGAAACTTAAAATAAGCCGCGGATAAATAAAAAAACAGATGGCCCGGCTTTGAAAACTTTCAAAGCCGGGCTTTTTTATAGGGTTTACCAGTTCAAATAAATTAACTTTGGACTTTGAATTGAAGCAATGAATAAACCTAACCGGAAACAGGACGCCCTAAGCTACCACTCCAAAGGCCGTCCCGGAAAAATACAAGTAGTACCTACCAAACCCACCAATTCGCAACGTGACCTGTCAATGGCTTATTCGCCGGGGGTTGCCGAGCCTTGTTTGCGCATAGCCGAGAATGTGGAAGATGTTTACAAATACACGGCTAAAGGTAACCTGGTAGCCGTAATAACCAACGGAACCGCAGTTTTAGGTTTAGGAAATATAGGCCCGGAAGCCAGCAAACCGGTTATGGAAGGCAAGGGGCTGCTGTTTAAAATTTACGCGGATATTGATGTTTTCGACCTGGAGATCAATGCTAAAACCGTTGACGAATTTGTAAATATTGTTCGGGCGCTTGAACCTACGTTTGGCGGAATAAATTTAGAAGATATATCGGCACCGACCTGTTTCGAGATAGAGCGCAGGCTTAAGGCTGAGATGAAGATACCCGTAATGCACGACGACCAGCATGGTACGGCCATTATATCGGGCGCGGCTTTGATGAACGCTTGCGAGATACAGGGGAAAAAGCTCGAAAAAATAAAGATGGTGGTTAATGGTGCCGGTGCGGCTGCCATATCCTGCTCAAAAATGTATTTATCATTAGGGGTAAAAAAAGAGAACCTGGTGATGTTTGATATCAATGGTTTACTATCTGCCACCCGCACCGACCTTGACGAGATGCGGCAGCAATTTGCTACTACACGCAAGGATATCCTAACATTAACAGATGCTCTGAAAGGTGCGGACGTGTTTATCGGCCTGTCGGCCGGGAATGTGGTTACGCCTGATATGCTGAAAGGCATGGCCAAAAACCCTATTGTTTTTGCGATGGCCAACCCCGATCCGGAAATTGCTTATGAACTGGCTGTTGCTGCCCGTAAGGATATTTTGATGGCTTCGGGCCGTTCTGATTATCCAAACCAGGTAAATAATGTGCTGGGCTTCCCCTATATCTTTAGAGGGGCGTTGGATGTAAGGGCTACGGCTATTAACGAAGAGATGAAGATAGCGGCTGTACATGCGATAGCCGAAATGGCCAAAAAACCGGTACCCGAATCGGTAAACCTGGCATACAATATAAAAAACCTGAAATTCGGCAGGGAGTACATTATTCCAAAGCCGATGGATCAGCGGTTGATCATCGAGGTATCTATCGCGGTAGCAAAAGCGGCCATTGCATCGGGTGTGGCACGGAAAGTAATAACCGATTGGGAGGCTTATGCAGAAGAATTAAGATTGCGTATAGGCTCCAACGATAAGTTGCTTCGTAATGTCACCAATAAAGCCAAACAGCACCCGCAACGGGTAGTTTTTGCCGATGCGGATAATTATAAAATTTTGCGCGCCGCGCAAATTGTAAGGGATGAATGTATTGCCACCCCGATCTTATTGGGCGAGGTTGGAAAAATAAACCAGATCATCAAAGAAAATGACCTTGACCTTGGCGATGTGCAAATTATTGACCCGCATTTAGGCGCCGAGAATACAGAAAAATATGCCCAGTATTTATTTGGCAAGCGCCAGCGCCGCGGCATTACCTTGTTTGAAGCCCGCAAATTAATGAGCGACCCCAACTATTATGGCGCCTGTATGGTTCAATTTGGCGAGGCGGATGCACTAATATCAGGCTTAACCAAAAATTATGCGACTACCGTTAAACCGGCGTTGCAAATTATTGGGACCGAAGAAGGGGTTAACCGGGTTGCGGGTATGTATTTAATGATAACCAAAAAAGGCCCTGTGTTTTTTGGTGATACTACGGTAAATGTTAGCCCTACCGTTGAGGATTTGGTTGATATTACGGTGTTGATAGAAAAGGCCGTAAAAAAATTCAATGTAAGCCCAAGGGTAGCCATGTTGTCTTATTCAAACTTCGGGTCAAATGAAGGTATCGTACCCGAAAGGACAAGGGAAGCGGTGCGCATTTTGCATGAAAAACACCCGGATATGATAGTTGACGGCGACATGCAGGCTAATTTCGCTTTAAATGATAATTTACTGGCGGATAACTTTCCGTTCTCCTCATTAAAGGGGAAACCGGCAAATACATTAATATTCCCCAACCTGGAATCGGGTAATATCGCTTATAAATTATTACAGGAAATTGGCGGCGCCGAAGCTGTTGGCCCCATATTATTGGGTCTGAAAAAGGCCGTACACGTATTGCAGTTAGGCAGTTCGGTACGCGAAATTGTAAACATGGTTACCATAGCTGTTGTTGACGCGCAGGAAAAAAGCGGGCAAAATCAGGAATTGTTTAAAAAGTAATAATATACATCTGGATAAAATTTTATGTACGCTTATATTGATGGTAAATTAGTTTTTAAATGCCCTGCTTACGTGGTGATAGATGCAGGCGGGGTGGGGTATCACATCAATATATCGTTAAACACCTACTCTTTTTTAGGCGATAAAGAACGGTGTAAACTTTTTACATGGCTGCACGTAAAAGAAGATGCCCATACATTATATGGCTTTGCAGATGAAGGCGAACGCCGGTTATTTTTGCACCTCATATCCATATCGGGCATTGGCCCCAATACCGGCCGTATGATGCTCTCATCTATAACACCGCTCGAAATTCAAACTGCAATTATTAATGGCAATGTTTCCCTTATACAACGTATAAAGGGTATCGGGCCAAAATCGGCACAGCGTATCATACTGGAGCTGCAGGATAAGTTGCGCAAGGAAGGGCCTGATACGTTAACGGTTACGCCTCTTAATAAAACGGTTAAGGATGAGGCGCTGTCGGCATTGGTTATGCTTGGCTTTGCCCGCAATGTGGCCGAGAAGGCGCTTGAGCAGGAAATTAGCAAAAACGCCGGGGTTTTAACGGTTGAACAATTAATTAAGCTGGCGCTAAAAAGTTTATAATTACGCATAATTTAGATGTGACTTGTGATAGGGATTTTTACTAAAAGGGTGCTTATTGGGTTCTTCTTCATATCTGCATTATGCGGGGCAGGAAGCACTTTTGCCCAGCAGCAACCGCCACCGGTACAACGCCCGCCGCAACAAATCCCACAACAATTCCCGCAGCAAATTCCACAACAACAAGCACAACCCATACCAGTACAGCCTGCAACGGTAAAAAAAGATACTACTAAAACCCCGTTTAAATACACGCCATCAAACAATAGTCTTTCGCGGATGGGGATCTTTGAACCCGACCCGCCTAACCTGGTGCGTACTTTTGTTTATGACCCCGAAACCAATCATTATATACTTTATGAATATATAGGCAATTTACTGTACCAGCCGCCGCAAACACTTACGTTTATGGAGTATTTACGCTTAAAAGAAAGGGAAGACCAGCGCGTTTATTTTAAGAAACTGGCCGATAATTATGCCTATCAATCGCAGCAGCCGGGGTTTATACCGCAGATACAGGTACGCAGTGAAACCTTTGAAAGAATATTTGGAAGCCCTAATATTAATATCAGGCCGCAGGGGTCGGTTGAAGCAATAATGTCGGGGCAGCTCAACAGCAACCAAAACCCTTTGTTTAATACCAAGCAGCGTAACCAGTTCAATTTTAATTTTGACCAGCGTATTCAATTAAATGTGACCGGCACAATAGGCGATAAGCTGACGGTTGCTACCAACTATAATACAGATGCCCAGTTTCAGTTTGATAACCAGGTAAAGCTAGACTATAAGGGCCACCCAGACGAAATTATACAGGAGATACAGGCCGGTACGGTAAGTATGCCTTTAAATACTACTTTAATTACCGGGACGCAGGCTTTATTTGGCGTGAAGACCAAACTGAAGTTTGGCAACCTGAATGTGACCAGTATTTTATCGCAGCAGCGTTCGCAATCAAAAACAATTACCATAACCAACGGGGCACAACAGGGCCAGTTTAACGCCACCGCTGCAGATTATGAGGCCAACAGGCACTATTTCCTGTCGCAGTTTTTTCGCAACAACTACAATAAGGCGCTGGCAAATATTCCCATCAACGGCTCTAACGTAATCATAACAAAAATTGAGGTTTGGACAACCAACCGTACCAACGTAACAACCGATTCGCGCGACGTAGTGGGTTTTTTGGACTTAGGTGAAAATGCGCCCTATAATACAACAGCGATACAGGGTGGCGCGGGTTTCACAGGTTTGCCGGCGGGTTTTAAAGGGCCGGGTTTCCCCAATCAATCCAACTCGTTGTTAAATAATTTACCCGCAAGCGCCCGCTTAACCAACGACCCTCAAAACGCACTGGCCAATTTTTTTGCATCAAGCGGCGGTACAGACAATTATGGAAAACTAACCTATGCCCGTAAACTAACCCCAAAGGAGTTTACGCTAAACCCCCAATTGGGCTATATCTCGTTAAGCTACCCGTTAGATAATGACCAGGTACTGGCCGTTGCCTATCAATATACCTATAATGGTGCGCAATACCAGGTGGGCGAGTTTTCGAGCGACATCGCGGTCGACCCGGTTGCGCCTAAACAGTTGTTCCTGAAATTATTAAAGAACTCACTGTTAAAAACCAACCTGCCTACCTGGAAGCTGATGATGAAAAACATTTATTCGCTGAATGCTTACCAGGTTAGCTCGAGCGGGTTTAAAATGCAGATAGCAAGGCTTGACGATAAATCGGGGATTGAAAAACCCCGGATGGAGGAGGGCCAAAATACCAAAGGCAAGCTCTGGCTGCAACTGACGGATGTAGATAACCTGGATGCGCAAAATCAAAAACAACCCGATGGCTATTTTGACTTTTTGGATAAGGTAACCATTGACGCGCAAAACGGCCTCCTGATCTTTCCGGTGTTAGAGCCGTTCGGGTCCGACCTGGCCAAACAATTCGCCCCCGGCGAAACGGACCTGGTAAACCGCTATGTTTACCAGCAACTGTATGATTCCACCCAATCTGTGGCAACGCAGCGTTTCCGGCAGTTAAACCGATATACCATTAAGGGCACCTACAGCGCGCAGGGCGGGGGCGGGTCTTATCAGCTTAACGCGGTTAATATACCCCAGGGATCGGTGACGGTAAATGCCGGCTCGCAGAAGCTGGTAGAGGGTACAGATTATACGGTTGATTATAACGCCGGGCGGTTAAATGTTATTAACCAGGCCCTGCTGTCATCGGGCCAGCCCATTACGGTGAATTTAGAAAATAATGAGTTGTTTGGCGTACAGCAGAAATCACTTTACGGCTCGCGGTTTGATTATATTGTAAGCCCCAAGCTTTCTGTTGGCGCTACCATTATGCACCTTACGGAGCAGCCCATATCACAAAACGAGCCCATCGGGTCGGAGTCTATATCCAACACCATCTGGGGTTTTGACGCTACCTATAATTCGCCATCGCGGTTGCTTACCCGTTTGGTTGATAAGATACCCTTTATCCATACCAAGGCGCCTTCATCCATCAGCCTTTATGGCGAATTTGCGCAGCTATTGCCGGGCAGCCCGGGTGTATTGAACTATGCGGGCTCCAAAAGCGGAACTTCCTACCTTGATGATTTTGAAAACAGCCAATCGGTTATTGATGTAAAAAGTGCAACCGCCTGGGGCATTTCGGCTACGCCGCAGCTTTTCCCGGAAGCGGCGCTAACCAATAACCTCGCTTATGGCTTTAACCGGGCCCGGCTGGCTTTTTATAATATCGACCCTATATTTTATACAGGTTCGTCTATACCCATCTCGCGGACAGAACTGTCCAATCATTATGTGCGGCAGGTGGTTGAAACGGAGGTTTTTCCGTATAAACAATCGGTTACAGGGCAGCCTTTGGCGCTGTCAACTTTAGACCTTGCTTTTTACCCAACCGTGCGTGGCCCCTATAATTATGCTACCACCGGTATCAATAACGATGGGTCATTGCAAAACCCAACAGCAAGGTGGGGCGGTATGTACAGGCCAATATCTACAACCGATTTCCAGAAACAGAATGTAGAATATATTGAGTTTTGGGTGATGGATCCCTTTATTTATAAACCCACATCATTGGGCGGCGACCTGTATTTTAACCTGGGCAGTATATCAGAAGATGTGTTAAAAGACGGCAGGAAAGAGCTGGAAAACGGCTTGCCGGTTAACGGCGATCTGAGTACAGTTGATACCACCATATGGGGCCGCGTACCCAAAAGCCAGCCCGTTGTAAATGCTTTTGACAGTAACCCCGCCGCCCGCCAGGTGCAGGACGTAGGTATTGATGGGTTAGGGGATATTGATGAACGGACCAAATTTGCACCTATTGTTCAGCAGATCAAAAACCAGGTTGGTGCAACGGCATCGGCAAATTTTGCAACTGACCCATCGTCTGATGATTTTCAATATTACCAGGGGCCGCTGCTTGACCAGGCCAGGGCCGGTATTTTGCAGCGCTACAGCATGTATAACGGTACGGAGGGGAACTCAAAAACATCAGAACAGTCGCAGGCGCAATTGGGGTTATCTACCTCGGCATCCACATCATTGCCTGATGGGGAAGACATCGATCATGATAATAACATGAGCCAGGATGATGAATATTTTCAATATAAAGTTTCCATGCGCCCCAAGGATCTGGTGATAGGCCAAAACTTTGTTAATGATAAGGTGACCTCACAGGTTAAGCTGGCCAACGGTTTAACACAAGCGGTTACCTGGTACCAGTTCCGTATACCGATAAACGGTTATCAATCGGCTGTTGGCGGGATACAGGATTTTAAGGCTATCCGTTTTATGCGGATGTTCATGACCAATTTTGCCGATACGGCGGTTTTGCGTTTCGCTACCCTGCAATTAGTGAAAGGGGATTGGTTAGCTTATAATAGCGAAGCCAACCCGCTAAATGTAATTGCCGACCCGGCATTGGTTAATCCGCCGTTGGATAACTCGGCCATAACTGTTGGTACGGTAAATATTGAGGAGAACGGTAACCGCGTACCTATACCCTATGTAGTGCCGCCCGGCATTACCCGCCAGCGCGATTATAATAACCTGCAAACCAATACGCAATTAAATGAGCAGTCTTTATCATTAAATGTTGTTAACTTGAGTGATGGTTATTCAAGGGCGGCATTTAAAATGTTTACCAACGATTTGCGCCAGTATAAAACCCTGCAAATGTTTATCCATGCCGAAGCCGTTACCGGCAGCCAGCTAAAAGATAACGACCTGAGCGCCTTTATACGCCTGG
>Ga0193702_1000033_pt1 | contig 59380 bp, 53 predicted proteins | sample U3a1metaG_FD_143060 | JGI IMG/M metagenome (GOLD analysis project Ga0193702, IMG submission 143060) | Soil microbial communities from a riparian zone of the East river system, Colorado, United States - U3a1 | ecosystem: Environmental > Terrestrial > Soil > Riparian zone | place: USA: East River... | reverse complement strand
TTTATGGCATCCTACAAAAAAAAAGTGAAAAAAAGTGAAAAAAAAATGATTGCGATGTAAGCGTATAGATAATCTTCCCGCATTGCGCCTGTTAATGCCATTATGCTTCATTAGTGTACACTAAGTTCATAAATCACCATAGTATTTAACCGTATTGTGTTTTTCAAAAACCCGTCATACGCTCTCCAATCGAACTTTTTGCTATTGTTTTTTAAACAAAATGTACACTACATTTACATCACCAATTAACACAACCAGTTAAAAATCATGATAAAAAAAGATGTCAACGGCGCAAAGCCCGAGCGATTGTCTTATACGCAATCGTCCCGCCGGGGTTACCAATTGCCCGGCAAAACCATTAACCCCGATTATTAGCAACTAAATTTTTTAAACAATTAGTATGGAGAGAAATTATACGCAACCAATTTTTAAATCCTGTAACGTTTTATTAAGGCTGGCACTTTTACCGGTTTTAACATTAATGTTAAGTGCAACGCTTTTTGCTCAAAGCGTATCCACAAAAATTACAGGTACAGTTAAAGACTCTAAAGGCGAAGCGCTTGTTGGAGTTAACGTTTTATTAAAAGGCACCTCAATTGGTACCGCGTCTGACGTTGATGGTAAATTTTCAATCAATGTACCGGATGCAAAAACAGCAGTTTTAGTGGTTAGCTACATTGGCTTTCAACCTAAAGAAATTGTTGTAGGAGAGCAAAAAACAGTAAGTGTTACCTTAACAGAAAATGAATCAAGCCTTAGCGAAGTTATTGTAACGGGCTATGGGCAAACCGTAAAAAAGAGCGACCTTGTTGGGTCTGTAGGCAGCGTAAGCGCTAAACAGATAAAGGAACGCCAGCCAACCAGCCTTGCTGATGCACTGGAAGGCCAGATAGCGGGCGTGCAGGCGGTGACAGATGGTGGCGACCCACTATCGCCGGGCACCATACAAATACGCGGCATGTCTTCGCTAAATAGCGGTAACGGCCCCCTGTATGTTATTGATGGTATATTAAATGATGATGCCAGTTTTGTAAATCCGCAGGATATTGCAACCATTGAGGTTTTAAAGGATGCCGCATCATCGGCTATTTATGGTGTACGTGGCGCTAACGGTGTTATTTTAATTACCACAAAAGGCGGCCAGGAAGGCAAAGCGCGCCTTAATGTAAATTATTACCATCTTTTTGGAAAATTAGCACATAAGCTGGTTACTACATCGGCAAGAGACATCACTTATTATCGCCGTGTTGAAAACGGTGGTGCCGGTACGGGTGCCGCAGTAAACCCCGACTCGGTAAGTACATTTGACAATAAGGACAATGATTACCAGGACCTCTTATACCGGACCGGGAACAAGGATAACATTAATATAAGCATTGCAGGTGGGCAAAAAGGCTTGTTGTATTATGGTAGTTTAAATTATACAAATGACCAGTCTATCATTATTAATAGTTATGCTAAAACCTTTACAACGTTATTTAATGTTGATTACCAGGCTACAGATCAGATTAAAATTACCAACCACATTTCTGTAAACTATATTACCGGCAACGCGGTTGATGTTGGAAGCACGGCAAGTACGGTTTTCCAGCGTAATCCCTGGGTTTCGTTATACCGGCCCGATGGTTCAATAGCTGGTTATGTCGAATCGAAAAAGAACCCGGTAGCCTATGCGCTATTTGGAGAAAACGTACCCACAACGTATACCATCCAGGATGACCTGATTGGAAGTTACCAGATAAGCAAAGATCTGCGCTTTACAGGATCGGCCAGCGGAAGGTTGGATGACTTCAATCGTCAGACATTTATCCCTCTGTCTATCACATCAGGTGCCGTAGGGCCAAACAGCGGAACGTCATTTGTTGACAACAAACTGTTATATGACCTCCAGGCGTTTTTTAACTACAATAAAACTTTTGGTGTAAACCATACCTTAACGGCTGTAGCAGGATGGAGCCGTGACCGTCATAATGATAACGGCTATAACCTGGCGCTTCAAAACTATTTGAGCGAGGCTATCAGGGTATCAAGCGTTGCCAGCCTGGTTAACACCGGGATAAACAGTACTGCAACTTATAGCTCAACCGAATCTCTTTTTGCACGTGCGCAATATGCTTATAAAGACAAATACATTGTTAACGGCACATTCAGGCGGGATGGTTCATCAAGGTTTGGGGATCAAAATAAATGGGGAAATTTTGGCGCGGCGGGTTTGGCATGGCGCGTATCGTCAGAGAGCTTTATGCAGTGGACCAAAAAATACATAGATGACGCTAAGTTTAGGTATAGTGTGGGTGTATTAGGAAATGATAACCTGACAGATTTTGGCTACTCGACCCTGCTTAATTTTGGTGTTGGGACTGTTAATACGAACAGCGGTGTTTATAACGGCCAAAATGGGGTTTATGTAAGCCCTAACCTGGGTAACCCAACTTTACGCTGGGAAAAAACAACCATACACAATTTTGGTATTGATTTGACCATGTTTGGCGGAAGGTTGGTTGTAACACCCGAATACTATATAAAATTAACCAACGGCTTATTGTCATCACAGATTTTACCTGAAGAAACCGGCTTAAAATCCGGGGCTATCAATTTAGGTAATATTACAAACCGTGGGTTTGAAGTTACCGTACGTGCAACGCCTTTAACCACTAAGGATTTTTCATGGAACCTAAACGGCAATGTTACTTTCCAAAACGCAGGCTTAATAACCTATCTTAACCCTACGGCTACTGCCATACAGGGTTCTTATTTGATAAAACAAGGCGGGCATATTGGTGATTTTTACCTGTTAAAAAACCTGGGTGTTTATCGTTGGGATGTTTCTAACGAATACGATACGCAGGGTAACAGGCTTTTACCTGTTGGGGTTAATGCTGCCGGTACAACTGCTACCGGCTATACCGAAGCTAATGGGGCGGCTTATACAGGTGCCATGCATCAACTAACCCGTAATGGAAAGATATTAAACGGCGGCAGCACAATTTGGCAGGATGTTAACAATGACGGTGTAATTGATGAAAATGACCGCCAGGTTTTGGGTAACGCTATTCCAAAAATACTTTTCGGTGTAAATAACTTTTTCACCTACAAAAACTGGACATTGAATTTCTTATTCAATGCTTCATTTGGTAATAAAATTTACAACTCAATAGCTAACGGTTTAAACGTAGAATCATCAAACTATACTCCTCCAACTGTAGCAGCTATTTATAATTCATGGATACACCCGGGCGATATCGCCATATATCCTAACATGAACGGATCTGTTAAGGATACTTATGGATCTATTGCGAATGGCGAAAATAGTTTATATCTTGAAAACGGGGCTTTCATCAGGCTTTCAAGTGTCAAGCTAACCTACAATGTACCAACTAAGCTTATTTCAAAAATTAATGCAAGGTCATTTAGCCTGTATGTATACGGTAATAACCTGCTTACCTGGTCTAATTATAGCTGGTATGATCCTGAATTTACTACAACCAACGTTTTGCAACCGGGCTTTGACAGCGGAAAATATCCGCGTCGCAGGGAAGCCGGCTTAGGTTTAAACATTGGGTTTTAATTAATACAAATAAGAATATGAAAACGAAGAGAATTTTAATTATCGCCATATTATTTATAATAGCTATAGGTATTGGCAGTTGTAAAAAAGATATATCACTTAATCCAACAAGCGGTGTACTAATAAACAGTTATTTCACAAATCAAAATGATATTAACGCCAGCCTGGCAGGTATTTATTCTGCTTTCCAGGAAGAAACAACAGGCGCAGGAAGCACCAGTGACGAAGGTTATGGGGGCAGGTACCATTACTGGGGAGATGTACGCGGAGATACTTTTCTTGCATCGACATTTACTTCCAATAGCGCTATTGAATTATCATTAAATACATTAGAGTTTAGTAATTCATTTACAGACTGGGCCGGGCTATATAAAGTTATTAGCCGCACCAATCTTGCTATTCAATATTACCCGCAGGTACCGGCAACCGATCCGAATGTTACCGTAACAATTTTAAATAACGCTTTAGCCCAGGCGTATGCCATGCGTGCCGAAAGTTATTTTTATATAGTACGGCTTTGGGGCGATGCGCCTGAGTGGACCACGCCTTACCTTGACATTACAAAATCAGGCAATAAAGCGCGCACCAAGCAACTGGCGTTAATTGATTCATTAATTATACCCGACCTGACAAAGGCTTATTCATTGATCCAAAAGAATCAAACACCAACCGTATGGTATGTTGGCGAAGCAGCTATTTGCGCAATTTTAGCTGACGCGTATATGTGGAGGGCCACAGTACCGGGCGGCGGCGGAACAGCTGATTACCAAAACGCTATTACATGGTATAATAAACTCTTTTTAGCGAAGAACGCTACAGGGCAACTTTATGGTGGAACTACAGGGGCAACCCCAAGTTTGGAAACACAAGCTAACTGGAAAAATTTGTTTATAAATCCCACACAATCTGCCGAGCCTATCTGGAGTATTTATTGGGATTATACGGTTAATGGTTGTGCATGTATCCCGGTATTTGTGGGGCTGTCTAATAACCCGGTTCAATTAGATCCAAATTTCCAGGCTACATGGAAAAAGCAATATAAAGTGGATACCAGGGTGGCTAAGTCAATTGATACCTTAGCAACTTTAAATCACATCAATTTATTATACAAATTTTATAATTTAACGCCCAACAGTACCGGTATAACCCCGGTTGCCGGCAACCTTAACTTTAATGTTTATTTACCTATGTACCGTTTAGGCGATGTGCTTTTAGAATATGCTGAAGCAAGCGCACAAACCGGCGACTTGGCAACGGCATTAAAGTACCTCAATTTGATACATGTAAGGGCTGGTTATGCAGCGTATACAGCAGTGCAATTGCCTACCAGCGCGGCTATGATAGATGCTATTTTGCAGGAAGATCAATATGAGCTGCTTGGCGAAGGAAAACGCTGGTTTGAATTAATACGGACTAACCATGTGCATACTATTATGGACCCGATATTAAATTTGCGTAACGGTGTTACCGACCCTATTACTAAAATAACCACACCGGCTACCACAGGCTTTATTGATGCGCCAAACCGGTATTACTGGCCGGTAAGCCAAAGCGCGTTAAATGCTAACCCATTATTAAAACAAAACCCAGGATATTAATTATGAAAAAGATAAATTTTGTCTCGATAATAGTCATAGTGGGATGCTTGAGTTTTTCCGCTATGTTTTCAGGCTGCCTTAAGCTTCAAAAGGATTATAACAGGAAAACAAATGTTGATACGCTTGATGCGCATGTATATACAACAGCCTGGGGCTACATTAAAAAGAGAGCTTATGGCAGTGCAACAGATACCATATTCCGCAGGTTTTATGATGCTATAATATATTCTGGTATTGATACTAATGAATATATCAAACCAGGCCGTACTTATATTTTATTGTCAAACAGCGAAATTACAACCGCCAAAACGGGTTTATGGGCTGTAATTCTTAATGGCACCACGGCTGGTAAAAGCTGGGCCAGTTACTCAAAAGCGGATGTAAAAAATTACTTATCCTATTTGATAGCTCAGGGGCTTTATTCGCATTATGGGTTGAAGTTATTGGATGTGCCGTTTACTACACTTACGCCGCCTGGGGCTTATACCACAAACCCGGCTACGTTTAAATTTCCGGGTACTTTTATAACACTTACTTCAAATCCAAATTCAACAATGGTTGTGCACGTTTCCAATGCAAATACGGTAACCAGTCAGCTTGATTATCCAATTGTAATTAATGACGCGATTAATATAACGTCAAGCGATTTAGAGGCAACAAACGGAATTATCCAGGTTGTTAACTCGGGTAGCAGTGTTATAACGCCATTTATCCCTTAATAGTTTTTTAACGTGTTGCTACAGTTGGGTTAATTGTAGTAGCACGTTTTATAAAATTCTGTTCATCTTAATAAATATTAGACAGTCAAATTACGTGAACTTTATCCTTAAACTTTTAAAACACTTAACAGGCGTTAAATAAGTATTGCCTTACATTATTATGTTATCGAAGAAAATATTAGCCCTGTTTTGTTTATTAAACATCACTTATTCAAATTTTGCGCAACAGCACGCGTCTCACAGCATTGATATTGAAAAAAAGATAGACCTGTTGTTATCAAAAATGACCATCGAAGAAAAAGTTGGACAGCTTAATCAATATACCGGCGACCGAACGGCTACAGGCCCTGTAACAGCCAATACTTCTAAATTTGACGATATTAAAGCGGGTAAAGTTGGCTCTATGCTGAATGTGCGCGGTGCAGCTGATACGCGGATGGTTCAGGGTATAGCTATGCAATCGCGATTAAAAATACCATTGATATTTGGTATGGATGTAATACACGGCTATCATACCACGTTCCCCATACCCCTTGCCGAAGCTGCAAGCTGGGATATGGACGCTATAGAATTATCGGCCCGAACTGCTGCGACTGAAACGGCGGCATCAGGCATACAATGGACATTTGCACCAATGGTTGATATATCCCGCGATCCGCGCTGGGGCAGGGTAATGGAAGGCGCCGGAGAAGACCCCTATTTAGGCTCGTTAATTGCCCGTGCAAGGGTAAAGGGCTTCCAGGGGAAGGGACTGGGCAGTGAAGACGCGATAATGGCCTGTGTTAAACATTTTGCAGCTTATGGGGCAGCAATGGCCGGCCGCGATTACAACACGGTTGATATGAGCGAGCAAACCTTATGGGAAGTATATTTACCCCCATTTAAAGCCGCGCTTGACGCGGGCGCCGCCACTTTCATGAACTCGTTTAATGAGTTTAACGGTGTCCCGGCAACGGGCAATAAATATTTGCAGCGCGATATTTTAAAAGATAAATGGGGCTTCACCGGTTTTGTGGTAAGTGATTGGGGATCGATAAGAGAAATGGTCCCGCATGGTTTTGCTAAAAATGATGCCGATGCCGCAAGATTAGCCATTATAGCCGGGTCGGATATGGATATGGAGGGGCATGTTTACGTGGATAATCTTAAAAAACTGGTTGAGGACAAAAAGATATCCATTGATATTATAGATGATGCTGTAAGACGCGTACTACGCAAGAAATTTGAACTCGGCCTGTTTGACGACCCATATCGCTTTAGTGACGCAGCCCGGGAAAAAAGGGTAATGGAAGATCCTGCGAATAAAATAGCCGCACGTAATGTAGCAGAGAAAAGTATTGTACTGCTCAAAAACCAGGATCGTTTACTCCCGTTGTCAAAAAGCATCAAAACAATAGCAGTAATTGGCCCGCTGGCTAAATCAAATATAGATATGAAGGGAGGCTGGAGCGTGCAATGGGATAACGACCATCCGGTTTCACTGTATGAGGGGCTTCAAAATAAAACAGGGCCTAATACAAAATTAATTTACGCCCAGGGTTGCAGTGTTAGTGATACGTCTAAAAAAGGTTTTGCCGAAGCAGTAAGGGCAGCAAACAATGCTGACGTAGTGATCGTAGCGGTTGGCGAATCGGCGGATATGACCGGCGAGGCTAAAAGCAGGGCCAACCTGCACCTGCCCGGCGTACAGGAAAGCCTGTTAAAGGCATTAAAAGCTACCGGGAAGCCGGTAATTGTTTTGGTAATGGCAGGGCGGCCGCTAATATTCCCATGGACTGCCGGCCATGCAAATTCTATATTATACACTTGGTGGCTGGGCAGCGAAGCGGGTAATGCTATGGCAGATGTGCTTTTTGGTGACTACAACCCATCAGCAAAACTTCCAATGTCTTTCCCAAGGGCCGAGGGGCAGATCCCCGTATTTTATGCTGCAAAAAACACGGGACGTCCGGTGCGCGATAAAAAGGATGTGGTTTATAAATCAGCCTATATCGATCTGCCAAACAGCCCTCAATTTGCATTTGGCTACGGCTTAAGCTACACTACGTTTTCAATAACAGATTTAAAGTTGAGTAATACGCAGATCACCCAAAATGGAAAATTGCAGGTTACCTGCACCTTGAAAAACACGGGTAAATACGCGGGTTCAGAAGTTGTCCAGCTCTACATTCATGACCTGGTTGCAAGCGTGACGAGGCCCGTGAAAGAGTTGAAAGATTTTAAAAAGATATATTTAAAACCCGGTGAAACACGACAGGTAACCTTTACCATTGATAAAGAAAACCTGTCTTTTTATAATCAAAAATTGGAATGGATAGCCGAGCCGGGAGAGTTTAAAGTGATGATAGGTAATTCATCTGATCACATTTCGCTTGAAGGGAATTTTCAGCTTACGGATTAGTTGAACTATCTAAATTATAGTGTGTGTTTATTGAAATAACTACCAAATGAAAAAAGGGATCTTTATAGCGCTTATTCTTACCGCAGGATATATAAATGCGAATGCCCAGTATGTAAGTTTGTCTAATGATGAATTTGGAAACCTGAAGAACCTTATCAAGAGTGATGCCGGTGCCAAAGCTGCTTTTGCGCCATTTCAAACTACGGCTGACAAAGCCTTAACCGAACAGCCTGACCCGATAGAAAAAATCACTACGGAAGGAAAGCTGGCCGGTGATCCGGATAAAATAAAAACCATAAAAGCGGTTGAAGACGCGAATAAAATTTATTCGATGGCGCTGGTTTATAAACTTTATAATAATAAAACCTACCTGGACAAAGCCTCGGAATATTTACAGGCATGGGCCAGGGTCAACGAATCAAGCGGCGACCCGATAGACGAAACCAGGCTGGAAGATTTAATTGCGGGCTATGATATTATACGCAATGATATGAGCGCGGGTGTAAGAAAAGCAGTAGACAACTGGCTACAGGAAATTGCCGACGGTGAGTTAAATAGCAAATATATGGCGCCGGGTAAAGGTACCGCAATTAATAACTGGAACTCGCACCGCATAAAAATTATGGCGATGATAGCCTATACGCTGCACAATGAAAAGTTCGGAAAGATCGTTCAGGATGAGTTGGCTAAACAAATAGGCATAAACTTATACCCCGATGGTAGCGGCCATGATTTTACCGAGCGCGATGCTCTGCACTATCATATTTATACACTTGAGCCATTAATTACTGCCGCTACCGTAATATACAGGGCCACCGGTAAGGATTATTTTAATTATGAATCTGAAAAAGGATCATCTATAAGAAAATCAACTGATTTTTTAGTGCCTTTTGTAACCGGCGAAAAAACGCATGGCGAGTTTTTAAACAGCCATGTTGCCTTTGATAAGGCCCGTGCAAAAAATGGAGAAAAAGATTACCAGGCGGGCGCTAAATTTGACCCGGCAACCGGGGTGCATGTTTTGGAACAGGCAGCATATTTTAACAATGAATACCTGGAGGCAATAAAGAAGGAAACCCCGGCAGGTAGCCGTGATAACAATGACTGGCAGTTGGTGTTAAATAAAGTAATGAAACCGGCAGGAAAAAATTAAGGGTAGTTGCCCTTTCACTTTTAAGTTTTTAAAGATGATGTTATTAAAAAATAATCACAAAATTAAGATAGTTATAGTTGCTGGTTTGATGGCATTAAACACAGCCGCTTTTGCACAAAAAATTGATGTTGCAAAAGAGTTTAAATATGCCGAACAACAAACAACCTACATGCTGGAAGCGATTAAAACTGCCGATACCAGCAAGGGATTGGTATCTCCGCGAACTTTTGAAAATGGGAAATTAAAGATGGTAAACTCGAAGGATTGGACAAGCGGTTTCTTCCCGGGTATTTTATGGTATTTATATGATTATACCAAAGATGATAAATGGAAGAAACAGGCAGAAATTTTTACCGCTAAAATTGAAAAAGAGCAATACAATAAAACCACGCACGACCTGGGTTTTATCATCTATTGCAGTTTTGGTAATGGCTATAGGTTAACTAAAGATGAGAATTATAAAAAGGTAATTATCCAGGCAGCCAAATCATTAAGTACCCGGTTTAATGCCAAAGCAGGTGTAATACGCTCATGGGACCATAATGCCGATAAATGGAAATACCCGGTAATTATTGATAACATGATGAACCTGGAGTTGCTGTTTGAGGCCACCAAATTCACCGGCGATTCATCATTCTATAAAATTGCGGTATCACACGCCAATCATACTATGCTCAATCATTTCAGGCCAAATTATAGTTCTTATCATGTGGTTGATTATGACCCTGAAACGGGTGCTGTGATACAAAAAAATACGGCCCAGGGCTATAGCGATGCTTCAGCATGGGCAAGAGGACAGGCCTGGGGGTTATATGGTTATACCATGTGCTATCGCGAAACCGGCGATAAAAAATATTTAACACAGGCCCAAAACATAGCTAAATTTATTTTCAATAACCCAACCTTGCCAAAAGACCTGGTACCCTATTGGGATTATGATGACCCGGCCATTCCAAATGCACCGCGCGATGTATCTGCTGCAGCTATTATGGCCTCTGCCTTATATGAGCTGGCAACCTATAGTACAGGTAACGATTACAAAGAAAAAGCAAATACCATACTGGCTAATATTAGCCAGACCTATAAGAACCCGCTAAGCAGTAATGGAGATTTTATATTATTACATAGCACTGGCCATAAGCCTGCAAAGAGTGAAATTGATGTGCCGATAAACTACGCCGATTACTATTACCTGGAAGCTTTGTTAAGAAGCAGGAAGTTTGTGAAAAATTAATAACGTGATCTATGAAAAATCTGCTTGTATTAATGACTTGCCTGCTATTTGCACTTACCAGTGTAGCAGGCAAGATATATAAGGTTGCTAACCCGGAAGAATTTAAAAAAGCTGCGGCTGCGGTTAAGGCCGGTGACGAAATAGTAATTGCTAACGGTAATTACAGTAACTGGGAATTAACGGTTAATACTAACGGGGCAGCTGGCAAGCCTGTCATTATCCGTGCCGAAACATCCGGGAAAGTTGTTTTTTCGGGCGATGTAAATAAATGTATAATCCAATTGATGGGGAGCTATACCGAAATTTCGGGATTAACTTTTTCGGGGTGCAACGTGCTTAAAACTGGCGGTAACAATGGTATTTTGATCGAGTTAAAAGGTACTAAATATTGCCGGGTCACCAATTGTACCTTTACTAAAAATACGGCTAAGGCACAGTTTATGCCCATAGTTGTAATAGGCGACAAAGGAGACCATAACCGGGTGGATAATTGCACTTTTACAGCGAACGTAGACAATATGGATGTGCAGGTGAAAATAACTGCGGATGCGGTACCATTATATACGCTTGTTGACCATAATCTTTTTAGCCAAAAGGATAGTGTGAAATGGCCGGTATACAATGGCGGCGAATGTGTACAAATAGGGCAGGACCCGATACTATTGGGTAATCAAATAGCTCATGCTACGGTTCGCGATAACCGTTTTATCCATTGCAATGGCGAACCTGAGGTTATCAGCAATAAAAGCTCGGGTAACAGTTATATCAATAACTATTTTGAAGATTGCCATGGCGAACTGGTAATGCGCGGCGGGCATGATTGTTTAATTGACAGCAACACTTTTAAAGGTGGTATTGGCGGTATTCGCGTTAATGGCACACATCATACCATCACCAACAACACCTTATGGGGCCTCCCGATAGCAATAAGGCTGATGTATGGCATGGCGAAAGGTAAAACCGAAACCGGTTTTTATATTGCCGCAAGCGATTGTGTGATCAAAAATAACCATATAACCAATTCCGCTACCGGTATTTTAATCGGCGATAGCAAAAATGCCAACTGGGAAGGAAAGTTTGATACCAAACGATACCCATCGCGCACTATGCAGGATGTAGCACCGTTTAACAACACCCTAATTGACAATATAATAACCGGTACAAAAACCCCGGTTGTACATAATGAGAATGAGATCCCTCTCTTGCTCCTTGGCTCGCATAAACTAATGGCTTACTTCGCCTTTTACCTCAATTTTAATAACTGATGCAATGGGATCCGGAGCATTTGCGGGAACATCGATCTCTAAGCCGTCTTTTCCCGCCCCTGATTTTAATGCCGTGCCATTGGCTAATAATTTTGCGGAGAGTACGGTATTTTTCAATCCCGGTATAATTATTTTACCATTAACGGGCCAGTTAAATACCGACAGGTAAAGTATGGTTTTATCTCCCTGTACCTTTTTGGTACAGCGGCCCCACACAAATGCCGGTAATGGGCTTGCAGTTGTGGCATAAATAGCTTCGCTGTTTACTTTCATCCAGGCACCTATTCCCTTGAGGTCATCAATGCTTCCCTTCGGAAATTGGCCCAGCGCATCGGGGCCCACGTTCAATAAATAATTCCCGCCTTTTGAGGCGATGTCAACTAAATTATGGATCAGCGTTGCAGGTGTTTTCCATTTATTGTCATAGCTTTTGTATCCCCAGGTACCGTTCATCGTCATACAGGTTTCCCAGTCTTTGCCATCCAGCTCACTTAGGTTGGGTATTTTTTGTTCGGGGGTTTCATAATCGCCCGGGAAGTTGGGCCGCTTTAACCGGTCATTGGTAATAATATTGGGTTGCAGGGCTAATACAGCGTTCAGTTTTTCGGCAAATTCATCTTTCATTCCGGTAGGCGTATCCCACCATAATACAGCCACATCGCCATAGTTGGTTAACAGCTCCTTAACCTGCGGAACGGAAATCCGGTCAATATATTCGCTCATGGTGGCGGTGGTTTGGTACGGGTCCCAGTGCCCATCATGATCCTTGGTATAAGCATCTATCCTTGCCGAGTCGGGGTTGGGCCAGCCATCGGTTGCCACCTTGCGCGAAACTGCGCCACCCGGGTTGTTCCAATCCTGCGCCTGCGAATAATAAAACCCTAATTTGATACCGTACTTTTTGCAGGCTTCTGCTAATGGCTTTAATACGTCCTTACCATAAGGTGTAGCATCGGCAATGTTCCATTTACTGGCGTTTGATTTAAACATAGCAAAACCATCATGATGCTTAGCGGTTATCACAATATATTTCATCCCGGCATCCTTTGCCATTTTTACCCAGGCCTCGGCATCATATTTTACCGGGTTAAATGTTTTGGCTGCTGCCTGGTAGGTTGTTACCGGTATTTTACCCCGGTTCATTATCCACTCGCCACCATGGGCAACGGGTACGCCATTATACATGCCCGCCCATTGCGCATAATCACCCCAATGAATAAATAGGCCAAACCGGGCTTCGCGCCACCATTTCATTCGTTCATCGCGCGTTAGCTTTTTTTGTGCAAAAGCGTTTGGCGTAAGCAGCATAAAAGCGGCAAAAATGAATAATATATTTTTCATTGGTATGATGATTAGTTAAAATTTGTTTTGAGGAAAAACTTTATTGGTAATGCAATATAGCAATAATCTTTTTGTGCTTTGTTAGTACAATTGAACCTAATACCGTGTCTATTACACATTAATATTTTGCCGACTTATGGTTTATAATACACTTGTGATTATTCTGTTTGCTAAGCTGGTTTATAACGTGATTGTTACAATTGTTTATTAACTATTAAGAATTTTTGTTTTTTGCGCTATTCATAGTAAATTTAAACCAAATCTACCTTTATGCAGTTCAGGTCTGGCCTTTGCCTTATGTTTCTTTGTTTTTTTCTGCGCGCAAACGCCGTTCAGCCAGCCCTTAAACGGGATAGCCTTTTAACTATCCTGCAAATGCCGGATGAGAATTTACGTGAAAGGAAACTGGTCCTTTACCTCCGTTATTATTTCGGGGATATGCCGGAAAATGATTTAAATGCCGCCAAAGTTAAAACCAATCAATTAATGCAAAGCCACAAAGTGGCCAACCGTGCAGCTATTAACTTTTTTATAGAGACCTTGTGCCAGATTCGGTTAAAGCATTTTAGTGAAGCCGAAAAGACGTTGGTCAAAGCCATAGGACTGGCAAATAAAGCTAAGGATGACTATTTGTTATATGCCTGTTTCACTCATCTGGGCTTCGTGCAAACCTACCAGGGCAATACGATAGAAGCTATATCCAGTTTCGGGATGGCTAAAAAAGAAGCGACTACGCTAAATGATGCTTATTTGCAGGTAGTGATCGATGTTAACATTTCTGACATCTATTATAAAAATAACCTGTATAGCCAGTCCTTGTACTACCTTAACCAGGCGCAATCACTGATGCTTATGCACCAAATTAAGGAGCCAATGCTCAAAAACGCGATCAATAATAACAAGGCCGAAACTTATTTCCGCATGAATAATTTCGATTCGTTAAAAAAATATAACAACATACTGAATAATAGCAAAGAGGGAACCCACAGGTTATATATATACCGTAAGCGGACAGATTATTACCTGGACCTACTGCGTCATAACTATCCAAAGGCAATTAATAGCATGCAAGCGCTACGAAAGGATAAGTCATTTGTTTTTGATAATACGGATGAGCAAAACCTGGCAGAAGCCTACTTCCAGGCCGGCCAGCCTGATTCGGCAAGGGCAATTATCAATAGCTTGCTAACAGGTGAAGCACAAAATAACCACCCGGAAATTAAATTACACCTGTACGAAACCTTGGGCCAGATAGCCGAAAATAAAAATGACAAGATACAGGCCGCAGATAATTTTAAAATGGCGCTGCAACAGGCCAGGGAACAGATAGTCAGGCTTACGCGGGTGGATACCATATCCGCCCAAATCAAACTTGACGAAATACAGGGGGATTATAACCGAAATGTGGAAAGTTACAACAAAGAGCGACTATGGTTGATCTTTACGGTGATCATAACGGTGTTAACTTTAGTTATCGGCGCTTTGTTCTATCTCAATATCAGGCGAAAAAAATATTATGAAAAGCTGCTGTTCAACACCAAAAAGAAAGAGCTTGCTTATATCAATTCTCATGAAGTTAGGCGGCACCTTTCCAATATCCTCGGAATAATTGATGTCATCAAACACAGTGAAGATCAACATAAGGAATATATGCAACTGGAAGAACACCTGTTAGATGCCGCCGCCAGACTGGATACGGCTATCAAAAACATCTCGGCAAAATTGGATGATTAAACTAAATCGTTTCAGGGGTGATGGCAGAAAATAGCGGTTAAGAAATCTCTTTTTTCGCGGCAATGATCATCCTTTCCTCCACCTTGTTTTTCCCCGAAAAGAAAATATAGAATACCATAGCGCCCAGTATAAAACAGAAGCTGATATATACATTTATAAAGCTTGCCCCGGCTGCCACTATATAGCATATCGGCCCTACTATAGCCGTGCGCTGTGCCGATTTATAAATGTCGCGTGTTAATGCTTCATGCTTCAAAACTTTGTTGCGCAATATATACTCCAGTAAAATAAAATGCATTAAAGCTATAATAAGCAATGTAATGGTGTAGAGCAGGATGGCGGTAGGTAAAAATGGGTTTTCGGATAAAATAGCCGCCGTTAACGGGATTATTGCTATAAATAATAAATACAAAATATTTAACCAGAGCAGCGTGCTATCTAATATGCGTACAAAGCTGAATATGCGGTGATGCGATATCCAGAATACGCCTATCACTAAAAAGCTAAAGGCGAACGTAAGCAGGTGAGGAACAATGCCAATAAGCAAATCATTAAGATGCTCGTTGCTGACATATTTTGTATTGGGAAAGCGGACATTCAATATTAACAGTGTTACCGCGATCGCGAAAACCCCGTCCGAAAAATTTTCTAACCGGTTCTTGTTCATTAACTTATTGTAAGTACAATCTGTAAACCTGTTTAAGTAGCTATTGTTTTACGCGCCAAAATGGGATTATTATAATTTGCGTAAAATGAATAGATTTGCTATAACTGATTCTTATTATTTATTTAAAAACATTAGCATGTTCAAATCACTTACCTTCTCCGTATTATTGGCGCTTGCTGCATTAACGGCCAGTGCGCAGTATACTAATTATCCCAATGGTGTACCGCCGCTCGAAAAGATGGCGCCTTATGCCGGTGGCGCATCGTTACCAATGCCGTCATACATTGCCAAAGCCTTCGCCGGGGGCACTCATACCATCAGCGGCAAACCCGGAAAGAACTACTGGGAAAACCACGGACGTTATGATATAGCTATTACCGTGAACCCGCCCCATAGTACCGTGCGCGGTGTTGAGCACATCACTTATTTTAACAACAGCCCTAATAAGCTGGACAGCCTGAACATGAAACTGATCGTTAACAGCCACCGCAGGAGCGACCCGAACGCGGGTATACAAGTTGATGATTTTAAGGTGAACGGCGTTGCCGCTAACTGGAATAACACCACAGTTACCGAAACGAATTATATGTTTCCGTTAGCAAAACCAATGATGCCGCATGATTCGGTAAGACTGGATATTACCTGGCATTATTTGATGCAGCAGGGGCGTGGCCGTGAAAGTATCATTAACCCTACTACTTTTTATATCGCTTATTTTTATCCGCGGGTATCGGTTTATGACGATTATAAAGGATGGGACACACAGCCTTTCGGCGCCGGCGAGTTCTATAATGATTTTAACGATTATAAGCTGAGCGTTACCGTGCCGAAGAATTTTGTTGTTGTGGCTACTGGCGTATTGCAAAACCCTAACGAAGTAATGTCGCCGGCGGCAGCACAGCGTTATAAAACCTCTCTGACAAGCGATTCGACCATACATATCGCCACCAAGCAGGATATGATAGATAAAACTGTAACCGCGCAAAATGAAAATAATACCTGGAAGTTTGCCGCAACCAATATTACCGACATGGCAGTTGCCGCAAGCGATACTTATGACTGGGATTCGGGAAGTGTGGTAACCGATGAAAAAACGGGCCGCCGGGTAAATATGGCCGCGTTTTTTGACGATGCTTCTGTTGATTTCCATCACGATGTACAATTTGGCCGTTTTTCATTAAATTTTTTCTCTAATAAATGGCCCGGTGTTCAGTATCCGTTCCCTAAATCAACCACGGTACAGGGCGCAGCCGATATGGAATACCCCATGATGATGAACGATAGCCACTCGGACGACCTTGTTTTTGCTGAAATGGTACAGGATCATGAGCAGGCGCACACGTATATGCCTTTCTATATGGGTATAAATGAAAGTTTTTATGCTTTTATGGACGAAGGTTGGGCTACTACTTTTGAGTATTTGATAGGGATACCCGAAAAAGGTAAAAAAGGGGCTGATGATGAGTATAAATCGTTCCGTATAAAACGCTGGGTACAGGGCAACCATGCCAACGAGACATCTATTATTACGCCTTTGCCACAGGGAGGTAACGGCAGTAACTCATATGGTAAGGCTTCAATGAGCTATTTGGCTTTAAAAGATATGCTTGGCGATGATCTCTTCAAAAAAGCGCTGCATACTTATATGGATAACTGGCATGGTAAGCACCCCGTACCATGGGATTATTTTTACTCGATGAATACCGGCGCAGGAAAAAACCTGAACTGGTTCTTTAACAACTGGTTCTTCACAACAAGCTATTGCGATCTTAGTTTAGAGGATGCAAAACAAGTAAAAGGTGGTTATGACCTGTCTGTAAAAAATATTGGCGGCTTTGCTATTCCGTTTGACGTAGTTGCTACTTATGCCGATGGTACAACCGAAACTTTCCATCAAACACCAATAGTCTGGGAAAAAGATCAGAAAGCTACTACTGTAAACATTAAAACAGGAAAAGCTTTGAAATCGGCAACATTGGATAATGGTATCTATATGGATGCGAATGAAAAGGATAATACCTGGACAGCTAAGTAAACCATGATTACCAGACTTGCGAAGTTTCTTAAACTTCGCAAGTCTTAAATTATTCGCATGCCTAACGCGTTAATTTCTTTCCTCAAACAATACCATCCCATCCCGGCGGATGATGAACCAATAATTGCGGCGGCTGCAGAGTATCGTGCTTATAAAGAAGGCGACTATCTCTTTAAATCAGGAAAGGTTTGCCGGGAAATGTTTTTTGTTTGCAAAGGTATCCTGCGCATTGTGGTGGATAATGAAAATGGAAACGAGGTTACGCATTTCTTTATCCGCGAAAATAAATTTTGTTCCATACTTAACAGCTTTAATAACCTGGTTATAGCTAACGAGAATATACAGGCCGCCTGCGACGCGGAGGTATGGGCGATAAGCCGGGCTAAACTGGATAAACTATATACGCAGCTGCCTTATTTAAAACCATTGATCAACCAGATAACCCACCAGGCACTGCTGGATAAAATAGCCGTACGTAACGCTTATTTGGGGCAGGACTCTACCACGCGTTATAAAACCTTTATGGCCAACCAGCCCGAAATTGCATCGAAGGTGCCTTTAAGCGACATTGCCTCTTACTTGGGCATCACTCCCCAATCCCTCAGCCGTATCCGGAAAAATATCCGTTAAATTGCTTTTTACCATTTGTTAAGTGTATTAGCTTAATGCTTCCGGAAATTTGCATCTATAAAATGCAAACAAAATGGAAAATTTAAAAGGTAAAAAAGTAGTTATCCTGGGCGGCAGCTCGGGGATAGGTTTAGCCACTGCTAAAGCCGCGGCAGCACAAGGTGCAGAATTGGTCATCATATCAAGCAACCGTCAACGTATTGATAACGCGTTAGCAGAATTACCGGCTAATAGCACCGGTTTTGCGGTTGATCTTGGCGATGAGCAACAGGTATCGACCCTTTTCACAAAACTTGGGCAATTTGATCACCTGGTATATACTGCCGGTGAATCACTACAGCTAACTAATATTGAAGATACTGCTATTGACAATGCCAGGCAGTTTTTCAATTTGCGTTATTGGGGCGCATTTACTGCTGTAAAATATGCCGCACAACACATCAACAAAGGAGGCTCAATTACATTAACAGGTGGTGTTGCCGGCGTTAGGCCGGGTAAGGGTTGGTCGTTAGGTGCAAGTATTTGCGCGGCTATGGAGGGGTTTACAAGGGCCATGGCTGTTGAGTTAGCGCCAATAAGGGTAAACCTGGTTTCGCCGGGTATTGTAAAAACTAATTTATGGGCTGATATGGATAATGCGGACAGAAATGCAATGTATGATCATTATAGCAGCCAGCTTCCCGTTAAATACGTTGCGGGGCCAGAAGATATAGCGCAATCCTATCTTTACCTGATGCAGCAAAAATACGCCACAGGGCAAGTGGTTGTAGCGGATGGCGGATATGTATTGATATAGTTGAGAATTTGAAATAGTGAATTTAGGGCAGCTAATTTAAAATTAGTTGCTCTATCAATGCGCGGTTATAGCTTAGCTATTGCATATTTTATGTGTACCGTAACAAATTAACATTAGAAGGCTCTAACCAAAACGTTAAGAGCCTTTTTTGTTAAACTATGTTAACATGGCCATAAAGCTGAATTTTTAACGTACTTTAGTTATTCTAATTAACTTAATTTCACTATTGCTATGAAACCCCTGCAAACAATCAGCATGATCATGTTTACGGCATTCTTGTTAACAGCGTTAAACCTATCGGCACAAGCACAAAAACTAAAAAGCGTACAGGAAGCCAGTGTATGGGCCCCGGCTAATGTTAAAGTTGACGGTAAATTAAAAGAATGGGACGATTCTTTCCAGGCTTATAACAAAACTACCGATGTTTTTTATACCATAGCCAATGATGATCAAAATTTATATTTCGTCATCAAATCAACCCTGCCAATGAATAACAACAAGATCATGGCGGGTGGTATGGATTTTACGATTAACACTGCCGGGAAGAAAAGTGAAAAAGACGCTTATAAAATTATCTTCCCGCTTATTGATATGTCCAGCTTCAGAAACCAAATGATGTCGGCGCGCCCAGGTGGTGGCGGCGGTGGAGCGCAGAATGTTACCGTGATGAGAGTAGGTGGCGGCGGTACATTTGTAAGCAACGGGCCTATGCCGCCGGGAGCAGGAGGCCCGCCGGATTCGACCGCGATAGCAGCCATGCGCAAAAGGGCATTGGGCAATATCAAGGAAATTAAGCTGCTTGGTTTTGCTACCGCTGATATACCTGATTCTGTTATTTCTATATATAACGAATATGGCGTTAAAGCCGCTGTAGATTACGACGCCAAAGGGAACCTTACCTGCGAAATAGCAGTTCCGTTAAAATATCTTCGTTTAGCAACAGACGGCCCAAAAGAATTTGCTTATAATATTAAACTGAACGGGCTAAATTTGAGCAGTATGCTTCCGCCGGGTATGCCTATGCCTATGCCTATGCCCGGTGGTGGTGGCGGCGGCGGTGCTGATGTTGTAGTAGTTAGCCGCAGCGCAAGCGGTGGTGGTGGTGGCGATATGCCGCGTGGTATGCCAAGCATGAATGATATGCAGAGCATGATAAGCCCAACAGATTTTTGGGGTAAATATACTTTAGCAAAAAAGTAAATCCCTTGTTTAATAATAAATGTTTATGAAAATACCGAAAAACGTGTTAAAAATTTATATAGTTCAACTTCTTCTTGTTAGTTTAAGTTTATCGGTTTATGCTCAAAAACTACCCGGCATACAGGAAACCAGTGTGCTTGCCCCTAAAAATATTAAGATCGATGCTAAATTGACTGAATGGGACGATACCTTCCAGGCGTATAACAAAACCACCGAAATTTTCTACACAATTTCTAATGACGATAAGAATTTGTACCTGGTCATCAAATCAACCGACCCGATAAACAACAACAAGATAATAGCCGGGGGCATCAATTTTACGATCAACACAACCGGCAGGAAAAAGGACAAAGAGGGTTATGTGATAACTTTTCCGCTGGTAGATATAGCAGCTATGCGCAACCAGATATTGTCCATGGCTTCAACCGGTGGTGCCGGCAACAATCGCGAACCGGATTCTGCTGCTATTGCCAATATGCGCAAAAAAGCGTTGAGCATGGTTAAAGAAATTAAGCTGGCAGGATTTGCTGCAACCGATGTACCTGACAGCGTTGTTTCTATTTATAACGAATACGGACTAAAGGCAGCTATTGATTATGATGCCAAAGGTAACCTTACTTGTGAAATGGCTGTTCCGCTTAAATATCTTCATTTGATTACAGCCGGTACTAAAGAGTTTAATTACAATATTAAATTGAACGGATTGAATATTGACGCCATCTTCCCCGGCGCAGGCGCCTTTATGAGTGGCGGCTTTGGTGGCGGTGGTGGCGGCGCGGGTGGTGGATTTGGCGGCGGCGGTGGCAGAGCAGGTGGTGGTATACCCGGCGGCGCAGCCAACGGCATACCCAGCAGTATGCAGCAAATGCAAAGCATGATAAGCCCTACCGATTTTTGGGGTAAATATACCCTGGCAAAAAAGTAAGAATAAGCAATATATATTAAAACCCCTTAGCTCTTCGCTAAGGGGTTTTGTTTTTTCTACTATCCGCATTAACTATGACTGTATAGTCGTTAAATTGGGCTTATTGGTCTAATTATCCGTATGTTTTGTCGCATATCCTTAAAAGATGTTTTATTAACGTCTATATTTATTCAGGATGAAAATGCAGCGGATCTATTCGGGTAAAATTTTAAAACCGGCCATACATATTTTGTTTTGGGCGCTGGTTATTATTGCACCCTATCTTTTTCGCAATCCAAATAACTGGATAGGTTTTACCAACTGGCATTACCGGTTAATGATCAATAATGTTTTCCTGGCGGGCCTCTTCTACTTTAATGCTTATTTTTTATACCCCGTTGTATACAAACAAAAAAATAGCTGGCTATACGTATTAACGCTGATAATTTTGGTTGCCGGCATCATGTTCCTGTCCCGTTATATCGACAGCTTGTTAGGGCTCGAACCCGTAAGGCCGGTTGTTGCAAGGCCGGCGGGAATAATGCACATGCATGGCCATGGCATGAGGGGCGTTGGCGGACGGCCACGGCTAAATATGGCTTTCCGTGGGTTGCAAAGAGGATGGGACACCTGGTATTTCACCAATATATTACTGTATTTATGTATCATAGCTACCAGTATCAGCTATCGCATTATTACGGATAATACAGACCGCGAAAAGACCCGGAAAGAAAAAGAGAATGAAACCTTAAAAACAGAGTTAAGCTTTTTACGCTCGCAGGTTAGTCCGCATTTTATTTTTAATATTTTAAACAACCTGGTGTCGCTGGCGCGGAAAAAGTCGGATATGCTGGAACCGTCTTTATTAGAGCTCTCGGGCCTGATGCGGTATATGCTGTATGAAAATGATGACGAAAAGGTTTCGCTTAGCCGCGAGGTACAATATTTAAAAAGCTATATCGCGCTACAGCTGCTGCGTTTTGGCGATGATGTAACAATTACGTTCAACCCACCGGATAACATAGATGATTATTATATTGAACCTATGTTATTGGCCCCTTTTGTTGAAAACGCTTTTAAGCATGGCGGCGATGCTGATAATGACCCGCAAATAAACATTATGTTGAGTGTTGATGAGGTTACGGGCTGGCTCGATTTTAAGGTGATGAACTCCATAGAAGCGCAGCGGCAATCAAAAGATAAAACATCGGGTATTGGGTTAAATAACGTAAGGCGGAGGCTCGAATTGCTGTATAAAGACAATTACAAGCTGGATATTATACAGAATGATAAAGTGTTTATTGCCGACCTTAAAATAAAACTAAACGCATGATACGCTGCCTGTTGGTTGATGATGAGAAGCTGGCGCTTGAGCTGATGGAGGACAATGTGCTCAAAGTTCCCTATTTACAGCTGCAGGGCAAATGCAAAAATGTGATGGAGGCGATGGATCTGAAGAGCAGGGAACAGGTTGACCTTATTTTCCTGGATATACAAATGCCGGGCATATCGGGTATTCAGTTTTTAAACAGCTTAACCAATCCGCCTATAGTGATCATTGTGTCGGCGTATGAAAATTACGCTTTAGACGGCTTTAACCTGGATGTAGTAGACTATATATTAAAACCATTCTCCTTCGAGCGATTTTTGAAGGCGGTTAACAAAGCGTCTGAACTGATTGGCCTGCGTCAACAAAAGGAGCTGCCTGCCAAAGGGCCCGCTGCCGGTTATATTTTTGTAAATGCCGATTACTCCATCGTCCGCATCAATATACCCGATATAATTTATGTAGAAGGGTTAAAAGATTATATCAAAATACATCTGAAAAACCAGTCCAAAGCGGTTATTACCCGGCTCAGTATGCGCTTTATGGAAGAGAAGCTGCCAAACGAAGGCTTTGCGCGCGTGCATAAATCGTACATCGTTTCGCTGGATAAGATCACCACTTTTAAAAAGAACCGCTTAATGCTAACCGATATAGAAATACCGGTAAGCGACAACTATAAAGACAAACTATTAAAATATATGGGTCAGCCCGAAAACGAGAGTAAATAATTGCAAAGCCCCTTACAATACCTAACTGATATGAGAAATATATTACTTATTGCAGGATTGATCTTATTATCAGGGCAGCTATTTGCCCAAAGGGGCGGCGGTGGCAGAGGTGGCGGCGCACGGGCTGCAACTCCCGCAACTCCAGCACCCCTGGCCCCCGCAGCAGCCCAACGCGAGGTAAGCGGTATCGTTTTGGACGCTAAGGGCGAGCCCGTAATTGGGGCAACGCTGCTATTAACATCAAAAAAAGACACCTTACGGTTAGCTACCAATACCGACGGTGTGTTTATTTTTAAAAATGTGCAGTTAGCCACATTTGTGGTCTCGGTAACCAGTATTGGCTATAAGCAGTATGTCGAGTCGTTTAAAATGAATGATATCAATAAGAAAATAATTTTAAACCCCATAAAACTTAAGGAAGACCAAAAAACACTGGATGAGGTAAACATTAACGGAACGCCAAGCATAATTTATAAAACGGATACCATTGAATACAAGGCCAGTGACTATCATGTACGCGAAAATTCAACATTGGATGAATTGCTGAAGAAAATGGAAGGTTTTGAAGTAGGGTCAGACGGTTCACTAACGCACCAGGGCCAGCAAATAACAAAGGCGAAGCTAAATGGTAAAGAATATGCGGGCGGCGATGTGGCGCAGGCGATACAAAACCTGCCGGCCGATATTATTGAAAAGGTACAGGTTGTTGATGATTATGGCGACCAGGCAGAGCGGACCGGAATTAAGGATGGCGACCCGCAAAAAGTGCTGAATGTTACCACAAAGGACGATCGCTCGGTAGGCACTACGGGACGTGTAATCGGGCAGGCCGGTAATGACGACCGCTATAATGCGCAGTTATTTGTACAACATATAAATGCCAACGAACAGCTGGGCGTGATCGCGAACCTGCGAAATACCGTAACCGGTGTTGCGTCCACCGGTGTGCAGGGTGGGGCTACTAACGGCGGTGGTGGCGGCACCGGTGTGGGCGCGGGCGCACGGGGCGGCGGCAGTCCCGGTACCTCGCAATCAGGGTCGCCTACATTAAATTACCGCGACCAATGGAGTAAAAAGATACAAATCAATTCCAGTTACGCTTATACCTTTACCAACAATAATTCTATCAATAAAAGCTACGGACAAAGATACACAAGCCTGGGGCCGGATAATTTTACCAATGATAATACCAGCCAGCGTAATAGTTATGGGCATACCCTGCATTTTGAAATGGATATTGAGTTCAGCAAAACCAACTATTTGCAACTAACCCCCACTTTTAGCTATAGCAATTCAACCAGTGCGAGCACGTTATCGCAGGACGATATTGAAGATTATACTACAGGATTTGTGCACCAGTTTCAAACAGGCACAAGCTCAAGCCTGTCAACAACCACCAACTATGGGCTTACCGCTTTTTATGTGCACGTATTTAAAAAACCTCACAGAAATGTATCGGTACAATTAGCGGTTACGCAAAACAATCAACAATCAAACGGGGGTAACGATAAGGATTACCGTTATTATGCCGATAGTACAAAAAATAACCTGATAAAAGATTCATTAGCCAATTTACTAACCCCACGCACCAATAAAACATTGACGCTGCATGGTACGGTAACTTATGTTGAACCGTTAAGCCTTATCTCGCAAATCGAATTCAGGGGCGATGTAAACCGCGCCAATAATAACTCAAGATCAATACAGGATAGCATATTGGCCAATGGCCAAATAAAGGACCTTACCGCCCTTGATAACATTTATAATTATACTACTACGCAAATACGGTCGACATTGAACTACCGGTATAATGGCACTAAAGTTAACCTTACGCTTGGCGCTACCGCCATCCCTTATAATTTATCAGGCACTAAGGTTGACGAAGGTGTAGGCCAGAATGTGTCTACCTCACATTCTTACTTCAGGCTGGTGCCCGCATTCCGTTTTTCCTATTCCTGGTCGCGTACCGAACGGTTCCAGTTAACGTATTCCGGCAGTAATTCTGATCCCAGCTTCCAGGAAATCCAGCCGTTTACCGATAAATCCGATCCTAAAAACATTAAAGTGGGTAATCCAAATCTTGAGCCCGGGTTTAGCAATTCCATTAATGCTTCGTATAACGATTATATATCCGACTCTAAATTTAATCTATCATTTAATGCAAACTATACATCTGTTGATAATTCAATAACAACAAATGTTATACAACTGAAAGAACCACTTACAGTAAATGCCACGGATCCGAGCAAAAACACCTATCAAAATATAAACGAGACCACTTATGTTAACCTCGGCGGTGCCCAATCTGTAGTGGGGCGTTATAACATTTCCAAACAACTGGACGACCGCCGTTATAACTTAGCGCTTAACGGAAATATAACCTACCGATATAGCCCCGGTATGAGTAATGATCAATTATATCATCAAACCGACTGGAGATTTGATGAACGTTTTGGCCCCAGAATAGCCCCGAACGATAATATTGAATTTAACCCCTATATAGGTTATGATGTTGACCGAAATTTTACTACTCTTTTAGGGGCCAGGCCAACCTATTACCGTACAATTCAATTAGCCGCTGATGGCAAAATGTATTTTTTACAAACTTTCCAGGTTAACTACAGCGCCCATAAAATTTTTGTTAGTGGTATAGCCAACAGTACAAACCCATTGGTAATTAACGCAGGCTTTCAAAAAGAATTCCTGAAAAAAAAGAACCTGGTATTAACATTTGATATTTATGACCTGTTGCACCAAAATAACTTTATCCAGCAAAACGTAACCTCAACTGGGGTAACCAATACCGTGTCAAATTCATTAAGCAGGTACTTTATGTTTGGTGTGCGCCTTAACCTGCAACAGTGGAGCGGCCGGCCAACCCGCAACGGCAAGGCTATGCAGCGCCGCGGCGATGGCAGCTTTATTTATGATTAATCAGCACCGGCAACCCGCTGGTGTTATTGTAAAATTTTCTTTACAAAATACTTTGAAATAGTTGTTTTTGTACTTAACTTAGTATTGCCAATTACTATCACCACTTAAATTAAGGGGGACATCATGAAAAAAACAGCTACCGCAGTTAATCAGCCTGATAAGACTGAAGCTACCAGGTCCGAAATACAGGGCCGTCAAATTTCTATTCAAAAATTGTATCGGGATCATAAATTTTCCGATCATTCACATGGGCGGGTTAATAAAAATCCCATAGGGATCAATTATTGGCCGGGGGTATATTAGCTTTTTGCAAATAAGCCGATTAATTTCAGGCTTTAAAAAACGAATAAGCTACAAAACGATCATGGTGCGCTAATGAAACAAGTACGCCTGATTGCTTTTCTCCATGGATGATTATGGGATAACCCGAAGGGCTTTTCCCAATATATAAATCATCAGCACTCAAGACAGAAATAAGTTTAGTTAGTAAAAACCCTCTTACCTGTTTGGATTGATTTTCATGGTCCGGCTGTTCAATTGCACTTACTCCCCAATAAACACCGTCAAAACCCGGCTCATCATTAACTACTGAAGCTATAAATTGAGGAGTACACTTTGACCGGAAGTAAAGTTGATGAGTGCCGAAAGTGACTTCTCCTGTATAAAACTGCTCGTCAACAGTATCACTTTCCCAAACTGTAGTTTGTGCGATAATTTTTTCTTTTGGTACGGTGACGTTTTGAATAATAAACTTTGCGGGAGAAAAGATAAGATCGGCCTGGTGCCTTTGTAAATATTTATAAGCCGATTCTTTAACAGACCATAACAGCCATACAAAATTTTGAAATGGAACAGGCGCAAATTGAGGCTGCCCGTAAAGTTCCAGCTCCTCAGGAATAATAAATTTTGAATAAAAAGCAGGTGATACAGTGCGCTGAATATCAATAGCGTTTAATGCTACGATATCATTGCCGGCGCTTTTCACGCGGTCTTGTTCAGCTTTTCAGAAATTACATCGATACAATTCCCAACGTTGTACATTTTTTCGGCAGCGTCAAAATCTATCTCAATATTGTATTGCGACTCGGCATCTATAATAATATCAACTAAATTGGCCGAGTTGATCTTCAGATCTTTTATCAGGTCTGTGTTTTCGTTTATACCGTCTAACTGTTCTTTGTTCTCGGTATACGGGGCCAGTACTTTTTTTAACTCACTTAAAATAGAAATTCTATCCATCAATTAATTATTATATTTTGAAAATATCAAACAGGAATTAACATCACCAAAGCCAAAATTTGCCTTTGCCACAACGTTTATCTCCCTGTCTACCTTTATTATGGGTAAATTGTTTGCACCTACCAGCTCTAAAATTTCCGGATTTGGATCTTCCAGGTTCAGATTGGCATGTGCAAAGTTATACTTTATTTGCAATACTGCCGCAACCGCCTCTATGGACCCCGCCGCGCTAAGGCAATGCCCTATCATTGACTTAAGCGAATTGACCAGCGGAAAGTTGTCCCCTTTCCGTTTTAATGCTTGTGCCCAGTTTTGGATCTCGAGTTTATCAGCAATGGTAGCGGTTAAATGGCCGCTTACCAGATCAATGTCGGCCCCGCTAATGTTAGAACTTGTAATAGCATCATTAATGCACCGCACCACCCCTGTAGAACTGGCCGCCGTCATCGTTCCGCCATTGCGTTGCCCGCCCGAGTTGGTTGATCCGCCCAAAACTTCTGCATAGATCGTTGCGCCGCGTTTTAAGGCATAATCCAGGTCTTCCAAAACAAATGCGCCGGCGCCCGATCCGGGTACAAAACCTCCGGCCGATATACTCATTGGCCGCGAAGCACGTTCGGGCTGGTCATTAAATTTTCTTGAAAGCACACGCATGGAATCAAAGCCGCCAAAAACATAGCGGTCAACAAACTCGCTGCTGCCAACTACCATGCGTTTGGCCATGCCGTACTTAATATACTCGTAACCCATAAAAATGGCCTGCGTGCCGGTAGCGCAAGCTGCAGAATTATTGATGACCTTGTTACCCAAGCCTAACCTGCCTGAAATATAGGCCGTGATGCCACTATTCATGATCTGCTCAACCACCCGCGAGCCTAATTTTTTTGACTCCTTAGCATCTACGCGGGTAATAGCGGTTTTTATAACATCGGTATCGGCAACGCTGCTGCCAAATACACAGCCTGTATCCCAAAGCGGTTCTTCGCTAACAATTGGGTTACCGGCATCCATCCAGGCATCCAGCGCGGCTTTTATACCATAGGCAATACCCTTGCCTTTTAAGCCATATAAGGATGTTTCTGATATATAATTATGCAACTGCTCCCACTCAAAAGCAGGATGGCCCGCAACCTGGCAATTAAATTTCAGGTCTTCATATTCCGGTACGAATTTGATACCTGAAACACCATTTTGAATGGCCTGCAAAAAATCAGGAACACCAATACCATTTGGAGAAACTACCCCTAAACCTGTAATTACAACACGGTTACCCATTATACGCTCCTTTTGTTACCGCGTTCTTAATAACCCCTGCAAATGTTCCCTTTGCAATTAACTCACCTGCCGTATTGTGCATTTCTATTAAACATTTTAGTTTGCCAAAGCGAAAATATTCTTTTTTGGAAGTTACAATAACTTTTTCTTCGGGCAAAACCATTTTAAAAAACGATACATCTGTTGATGTTAATAGCGGGAATAATGCTTCATCCATCGTAAAGCCCTCTTTATTTGTTCCGTCTATCATTAAATGTATACCCAAAACTACCAAACCTATCTGCGCCATTATCTCGGTAATAATAACCCCCGGTGTAACCGGGTTGCCGGGGAAATGGTCCTCATAAAAAAAAGCATCGCTTTTTAAAGTATAATCGCCTGTAACGCCATTATCATCCAGCGCAGATATATTATCCACGAAGAGGAACGAGGATTTGTAGGGTAAATATTTTAGTATATCGTTCATCCATTTAAATTCGATGTCATTTCGACCAGCGGGAGAAATCTATACACCTGCAAAGTGGACCATGCTTGTGTATAGATTTCTCGCTATCGCTCGAAATGACAGGTTTTGTTTGCTAACTATTCAAACTAATCTCTACCTGCAATGCTCTCCGCCATCTACATGTATTACAGTGCCATTTATCCAAGCCGCCTCATCGGTACAAAGCAGGTAGATAACGTTTGCTACATCCTGCGGTTTGGTCATGCGGCCAAACGGGTTTCGCTGCGCCGCGTTTTCCAACAGTTTTTTACTATCCGGTATCCGCATTAATGATGGCGTTTCTGTTATGCCTGCTTGTATCAAATTGGTTTTTAACCCATATTTGCTTAACTCGACCGCCATATAGGTAGTCAAACTTTCTAACGATGACTTGGCAATTGATACAGCCGCGTAACCTTCCCAATATTTATAAGCTCCCTCGCTGGTAAGGCCTATTATCCGTGCATCTTCATTAAAAAAATCTGCTTTTAGCAAGTCCCGCGCCCAATCTAACAGGCTTGTTGACATGGCATAAGTAGTGAGCTGTATATCATCAATAGAAAGTTCGGCATTGCTTTCACCTGCTATTAATGGTTTTAAATTTCCGCGGGCAATGGAGTGTAATAATAGTTTAACACTATGTTTTGGGATAGTTGCAGCTATATCTTCAATAAATGTACTACGCGCTTCCGTATTCAGCGCGTTAATATTAAACGGGGCAATTGTTACGGAGTTTTCTTCAGCAAGTTTTGCAAGTTTGTTCTTAAGCTCTCTGACAGTAGCCGCTGTTTCGCGGAAAAGGACGGCTATATTCATGCCATGCGCGGCCAGTTTTTCAATGGCAGCTAAACCAAACCCGCTCGAACCGCCCAGTATAACAGCCCAATGTCCCGAAAACTGCTTATTGTTTATATACACTTAACATTTATTTAATGGGTAATATATAATTAGTTGTTTTGTTTTGAAAGCTTATTTGAATATTAATTGCAATTAACCGTTATATTATTGAATAATAGCTGATTTTTGGGGTAAGATCCATATACCGGATCAGCCACAAAAATAAACGAATTATATTAACCGACGATATGCTTAGGTATAGCTTAGCATAAATTTTTATATTTGTAAGAAACCGAAAGGCAACTATAATATGAGGACTAAAATAATATTTGCTTTTGTTTTTATGCTTGTTAATGTAGTTACACAGGCAAAGATCACTTTGTCGAAATTTGATAAAGCTGCTTTTTATGCAATTATTAAAACAGGTAATAAGGAGGAGATAGATAATGAAATAGCATTGGTAAACGCGTCAACTATACCCGAAAAGGAAGCTTACGGAGGGTTTTTGCTGATGAGAAAAGCAGGGTTGATGACTATACCTGCCCAAAGATTAAAGCTGTTTAAAGCAGGCCGCATCCAGTTTGAAACTGCATTAGCGGGCGATAACGATAATGCCGAATATCATTTCTTGCGCCTCATTATCGAAGAGAAAGCCCCTAAAATAGTAAAGTACAGCAAGGACCTTGAAGCAGACAAGCAGCTAATTATAAAAGCCTATAAGAATTTACCCGCTGTTGTACAGCAAGCCATTATGGATTACAGTAAAACTTCAAAAGTGTTGCACGTACAAGATTTTTAAGTAAGCATGAGTAAAAAAGTACTGGCTATTTATTATTCCCAATCTGGTCAGCTGGGCGAAATTATTGATAACCTTACCGGGCCGCTTATTGCGGCGGGCGCATCGGTTGAAAAAGTAAGGGTAAAACCCATAAAAGACTATCCCTTCCCCTGGACCGGCGACAGTTTTTTTAGCGTAATGCCCAACTGCCAGTTAGATGTGCCGGTAGAACTGCTGCCCTTCGAATTAAAGGAAGCAAAATATGACCTGGTCATTTTAGGTTACCAGGCCTGGTTCCTGTCGCCCAGCATCCCGTTCAATTCGTTAATGAACAGTCCTGCTTTAAAAGCTGTTTTAAAAGATACCCCGGTTATAACCGTTACCGGCGCCCGCAACATGTGGTTAAGCGCGTTTATAAGGGTTAAGAAATTGATCGGCACGGCTGAAGCAAATCATGTGGGTAACATTGCTTTGGTGGATACCCACCCCAACCCGGTTAGCTTTGTAACCATCTTTCATTGGATGCTGCATGGGAAAAAAGATAAATATCTAAACATTTTCCCCCCTCCGGGTGTTCCCGCTGCGGATATAGTACATACGAAAGTATTTGGCGAAAGCGTTTTAACGCATCTTAATACAGATAACTGGGATGGGTTGCAAAATGAACTTGATAAGGAGAAAGCGGTGGTGCTGAACTATAATTTAATGGTTATTGAATCAACAGCCAGTAAAATATTCAGGGTTTGGGCTAACTTTATTGCTAAGAGAAAAAATAAATTACCCTGGATAAGGGCCTTTAAATATTACTTATTAATTGCTTTTTTTGTAGGCGCGCCAATTTTAATAACATTGGACGCCATATTTTTCAGGTTTTTTACGCCAGGTCGAATACGGACTAAAAAACAATACTATTTAAATTTAAACTAAGCTATGCCTGTTTATATCAATAAGACTTCTTCTTATTTCCCGAATGAGCCCGTGGCAAATGACGACATGGAGTTATACCTGGGTTACATTAATGGTAAACCTTCCAAATCAAAAAGTATTGTATTACGCAATAATGGTATTATTAACCGCTATTATGCTTTAGAAAAGGGCGGCAAATCAACCCATACCAACGCCCAAATGACCGCGCTTGCTGTAAAGGAATTGTTTGATAACGACCCCGAAAAGTTAAAGCAGATGGAGTTGCTATCCTGCGGAACATCATCACCCGACCAAATGATGCCAAGCCATGGCGTAATGACGCATGGCTGGCTGCCAGAGGCGGAGGCTATTGAAGTGGTTTCGCCTGCAGGTGTATGCTGCGCAGGTATGCACGCTTTAAAATATGCTTATCTGGCTATAAAAACAGGCGATGTTAAGCTGGCCGTAGCAACAGGGTCAGAACGGTTTTCGGGCCTTTTAGTATCCGACGTTTTTGAAGAAGAGGCGCATAAATTAGCCGAGTTGACAGACAATCCTTATATCGCTTTCCAGAAGGATTTTTTAAGGTGGATGCTATCAGACGGTGCTTCAGCATTTTTAATGACCGATAAACCTAACGAGGATGGCATCAGCTTGAGGATAGAATGGATAGAAGGCGTATCCTATGCCAACGAAATGGATACCTGTATGTATATGGGCGGCGAAAAGATGGCAGACGGCTCTTTAAAAGGGTTTATGGATTATACGCCCGAAGAGATCATGAACCAGTCCATCTTCAGCGTTAAGCAGGATATTACTTTATTGAGCGATAATATAGTTGCTTTAGGTGGTAAAAAGATAAAAGAGATATTAGACAGGAGAAAAGTTACCGCGAAAGACATCGACCATTTTTTACCCCATATTTCCAGTAATTTTTTCAAGAGTAAAATTTACGACTTGGTGGAGATCTACGGCGGAGGTATTCCTTATGAAAAATGGTTCATCAATTTATACACCGTAGGCAATGTTGGTGCTGCATCTGTTTACCTGATGATAGACGAATTGTTTAACAGCGGCAGGTTGAAAAAAGGCGAAAAGATATTATTACTGGTGCCCGAAAGTGCAAGGTTCTCGTATATGTACGCCCTGCTTACTGTTGTTTAGTTCACTAATTCCCATTGCTATGAAAAAGGAAGACGTTCCGCAGGATGTAAGTGCTTTGGGCAAATTAACTACCGAAGTTTGCTATGCTACAGACAGTTCCGGTAAATATGTGGCTACGCAAAGCAGGGGATGGGACGTTAAAATTACCGCGCTTGATACTGCCTGGCAAGATATGGAGGGGCGCATCGCGGCAGCAAAACAAAAAGTTTTAAATGGAGAGGCAAGTCCGTTGTTGTTTTATATGGAGCAGGGACTAATGGATATTAACCTGCTGGCCGATTATACCGGGTTTTGGAAATGGCAAATAAAACGGCATTTAAAACCCAAAGTATTTAAAAACCTGCCCGATAAAAAGTTGCAGAAATATGCCGATGTTTTTAATGTAAGCATAGGGCAACTTAAAAAAATGGAAGCTAATGGAGCTTAATTTCAATCACATCCAGGCTGCTGTCCCCGCAGGGTCTCTCGCAGAGGACCCTGAGGAGTTTAGCGCGGTGGCTATTACTCACCCGGACTTTGCTTCGCTCGTCCACCCTCTCTTCGCTGCGCGTAAAGAGGGTTTAAGAAAGAGGAAGTAAATGGAGCTTAATTTCAATCACATCCAGGCTGCCCATTGCGAAAACGGTGTTACCACCAGCTTGTTAAAAAATATTGGCGTTAACCAAATCACCGAGCCCTTAGCTTTTGGTATCGGGGCAGGGTTATTCTTTGTTTATATCCCTTTCATCAAAATAAACAACGGGCCGGTTATCGCGTTCCGCACGTTGCCGGGGTTGATATTTCAACGTACCTGCAAGGCATTGGGTATTGAGGTTGTCCGCAAAAAATTCAGCTCGCGCGAAAAGGCGGAAGCATTTCTAAAAGAACGATTGGATGCAGGTATGCCCGTCGGCTGCCAGGTTGGGGTATATTATTTAACCTATTTCCCCAAAGAGTACCGTTTCCATTTTAACGCGCATAATTTAATTGTGTACGGTAAGGAAGAGGACAACTATCTCATCAGCGATCCCGTAATGGAAACGCCGACCACTTTAACCAGCTATGAACTGGAGCGTGTGCGTTTTGCTAAAGGGGCGTTAGCTCCTAAAGGGCAATTGTATTATCCGGTAGCGGGTAAGCCTGTTAGCAATGAACAAATAAAAAACGCCATAAAAAGCGGCATCAAAAAAAATGTTTTCAATATGCTCCATATGGGCCCGATAGCCGGGATAAGTGGCATCAATTTTACGGGCAACCGGATAAAAAAATGGCGCGATAAGCTTGGCCCTAAACAAGCGGGATTATATTTGGCGCAGTTGGTACGGATGCAGGAAGAGATTGGCACAGGCGGCGGCGGATTCAGGTATATTTACGCGGCATTTCTACAGGAAGCTCATGCTTATAACCAGGTGGATGAGCTGTTAGGAATTTCCAAACGCTTTACCGAATCCGGCGATCTGTGGCGTACAGCAGCTATACAAGCAGCCGGAATTTATAAGGGCAGGATAGGCAGCCAGGAAGATTTTAATGTGATGGGCAACTATTTATTAGAAATTGCCGAAATAGAGAAGGAAGCCTTTATGGCATTAAAGAATTTAAAATGGCGTTAACAGATCCTTTCGCGGTAAATATAACGGGCATGGGTTTCCGGTACCCGGATAATGAAGATGTGTCATTCTCACAGCTCGACCTGAAAATTGCAAGGGGCGAAAGGTTTGGGCTTTTTGGCCCCAATGGCGCAGGCAAAACAACGCTCATGAACTTAATGACCGGCGTGTTGCAGGTTGATGAAGGAAAGATAACGTTGCTGGGTAATGAAGTATGCGGGCAAAAAAACGCGGTAAATAAGCTATTCGGTTTTGTGCCGCAGGATTTTTCTTTTTACCAGGAATTATCCCCGGTGGAGAATTTGGAGTTTTTTGGCGCCTGGTCGGGGTTGAGCAAAAAGCAGATCAAACACCGCACCGATGAATTATTGCAGATATTAGGGTTGGATGATGTGCGTGATAAACAAGTTCAAAAATTTTCGGGCGGGATGAAGCGTAGGGTTAACCTCGCCATAGGCGTAATACATAAACCGGCCGTTTTGTTTTTGGATGAACCTACTGTTGGCGTTGATGTACAAACCCGCCACGCTATTATTGAATATTTAAGGGTGCTGAATGATAGTGGCACAACCCTGATCTACACCTCGCACCAGTTAAATGAGGCAGAGGGATTATGTGAGCAGGTGGCCATGATAGATTCCGGAAAAATAATTGCGCAGGGAAATATTGATAATTTACTGGCCCAGCATAAGCAGGAGAGCCTGGAGGCTTTATTTATAAATTTAACGGGTAAGGAGCTGCGCGACTGATGTACAAACTTTGGGCAACTATACAAAAAGACATCCGTGTGCTATGGCGCGATAAAGTGGGCATAGCTTTAATGTTTGTTATGCCCATAATTTTGGTGATAGTGGTAACCAGCATTCAAAACAGCACTTTCCAGTTAGTCAGCAAAAACAAGCTGTCCATATTGATCCAAAACCTGGATACAGGTAAATCGAGCACGCAGATGGTGAAAACCATCAACAATATCGGGATGTTTAAGGTATCCGTTATGGATAAAAGCGAAAAGAACATAGCTGATGCCATGCCCCGTACCGATGCAATGCTGGGTATTGTTATCCCGGCCAATTTTTCGGCAAAAGTGGCTGCTAAATCAAAAAGTGTTTCAGACAACGCAATGGCCAGCTTTGGCTTGGCGGGAGATTCCATCACTAAAAAAACGGTTGGTGATGTTGACCCTCTAACTTTATATTATAACCCTGTTTTGCAGGAATCCTTACGGCTATCGGTTAAAGGCGCATTGCAAAGTGCCCTGCAAATGGTAGAGAGCCGTGAAACATTAAGAACGCTCTACTTCTCCATCAACGAAAAGCCGTTGCCCGAAAAGCTGGAAAATGATATGTTGAATAACCGGACACCCATTAATGAAGTGCCGGTTTCTAAAGACGGCACCAAAAGTACGCCAAATGCAACGCAGCATAACGTGCCTGCATGGACTATCTTTGCCATGTTCTTCGTCATCATGTCGTTAGGTGGGAGTGTGGTGAAAGAGAAAGTGAGCGGCAGTTATATCCGTTTAAAAACACTGCCTACCAGTTATCATATAGCCTTAATATCTAAGCAGGTTGTATATTTAGGCGTAACTATTTTACAGGCCGCAGTTATATTCTCCATTGGGATTTGGCTCTTCCCTTATATTGGCCTGCCGGCATTAAACCCACCGTCTGATCTGGTTGCTTTGATACTTACCACCATAATTTGCGGCTGGTGCGCGGTAAGTTATGCTATTTGTGTGGGCGTGTATTCAGACACGCAGGAACAAAGCAACGGCTTTGGTGCGGTATCTATTGTTATATTGGCTTGTGTAGGCGGGTTAATGGTACCCAGCTTTGCCATGCAGGGCGCGTTTAAAACCGCGGCAGATATCTCGCCCATGCACTGGTGCCTCGAGGCTTACTATACCTTATTTTTAGAAGGCGGAAAGTTGAAGGATATTCTAAACAACTTAATACCTTTGCTTATTATTACACTTATTATCCAGTTCGTAACCTATTTGGGGCTGAAAAGAAAAAATCTGATATAACCACCAATGGAAAAAGAAGCGCTAAAAGCCCAGCTAAAAACACAGATCATACAATTTTTAAACCTTACAGACCTTACCCCTGCCGATATAAAAGACGATGAACCACTGTTCGGCGATGGGCTTGGCTTGGATTCAATTGATTCATTAGAGTTGATCGTGCTGCTGAAAAAGGAATATGGTATCACCATTCAAGACCCCAAAGAGGGCCGTAAAGCGCTGGTAGATATTAACTTTTCCACGGATTATATTGAAGCTAACGGGAAGAAATAATGTCAGGGTTGAGGAACATAGTTTTGTTTTGCTGTATATCATCTGTGGTTCTTTTTGGCTGCCATAGAAACGAACCCTTTACTACCGAAAAATGGAAAAGCGGCGATGGGCTGCAGTTCCCCTTACGCAACAGTATATTGGAAGACCTTACGCAGCATCACCAGCTAAAGGGAATGACCTACAAACAGGTACAGCACCTATTAAGCTATCCGGATAACCGGGATTCTGCCGCGCTTTATTACCAGGTAATAGAGACCTACAATAACCTGGGCAAACGCGACCATATCAAGAACCTGGTGCTTTATATGAATAAAGACTCCGTTATAACCCGGTTCGAGATATACGAAAAGACATTTAAGAAATAAAAAAAGGGTGTCATGCTGAGGCCCTCGAAGCATGTGTGTAAAGGCCTTTGCTCGCTATGGTTCGACAGGCTCACCATGACAACGCTCTATATGCTTTACTGTAAAGAATCTTAAAATATTGCCTGGGCAATGCGTTTGGTTGGCCCGGGGTTGCCCATGGTATAAAAATGCAATACGGGCGCGCCCATTGTTACCAATTCTTTGCACTGGCTTATCATCCATTCAATACCCACTTCCTTTACATCGGCTTCAGATTTGCAGGCATGTACCGCATCGCTCAACGCATCGGGGATATCGATATGAAATATCTTTGGCAGGTTAATAAGTTGTTTGGATGAAGTAATAGGTTTTAAACCGGGGATGATAGGCACATTAATACCATTTGCACGGCAGTTATTTACAAACTCCTGGTATTTGGTATTATCATAAAACATCTGGGTTACAATAAAGGTGGCACCGTTGTCAACTTTCTGTTTAAGGTATTTAAAGTCGGTTTTTAAGTTAGGCGATTCAAAGTGTTTTTCGGGATACCCGGCCACGCCTATACAAAAATCAGATTTTACCGATTCATGGTCCTCATGCAAATATTTGCCGTTGTTCATATTCGTCACCTGTTCCAAAAGTTCACAAGCGTAATTATGCCCGCCGGGTGTAGGAATAAATGACGATTCGGTACGGCGGGCATCGCCACGCAATACCAGCACATTCTCAATACCCAAAAATTGCAGGTCTATCAACGCGTATTCGGTTTCTTCCTTAGTAAACCCCCCACAAATCAAATGCGGAACAGCATCAACCCCATATTTATTCATAATAGCCGCGCATACCGCAACCGTACCGGGGCGCTTGCGGTAACTTACTTTTTCCAATAAACCATTGGCATGTTCTTTATAAACATGGTCCTCGCGCGATGAGGTTACATCAATAAACGGCGGTTTGAATTCCATCAACGGGTCAATGGCGTTGTAAATGCCTTGTATGCTTTGACCTTTTATTGGTGGAAGTAATTCGAATGAGAAAAGTGTTTTGCCTTTGGCGTTTGCTATGTGTTCTGTTATTTTCATGCCCCCTAACCCCCTAAAGGGGAAATTTTTGGTTTAATGGTTCAATATTATATAAATTTTTCTAATTCCCCTTTGTTCCCCTTAGGGGTTGGGGGCCTAATAATTCAAATTTGGTCCCAGCCAACGTTCCACAGTTTCTACCGTCATATTCTTCCTTACTGCATAATCTTCAATTTGGTCCTTGCTTATTTTACCCAAACCAAAATATCTTGATTGCGCATGTGCAAAATAGAACCCGCTTACAGATGCTGCCGGGGTCATGGCCAGGCTTTCGGTCAAATGCATGTGTGCGTTGTCTTCTGCCTTTAACAGGTCGAATAAAGTAGTTTTTTCGGTATGCTCCGGGCAGGCGGGATACCCCGGTGCCGGACGTATGCCCTGGTATTCTTCTTTTATCAGTTCGGTCGTATCCAGGTTTTCGTCCTTTGCATAACCCCAGTAATCCTTGCGCACCAGCTCGTGCATTTTTTCGGCAAAGGCCTCAGCTAAACGGTCGGCAAGGGCTTTGGCCATTATACTGTTATAATCATCATAATCCTTTTCAAATTGCGCCACCAACTCATCGCAGCCAATGCCCGTTGTAACTGCAAAGCCACCAAAATAATCGGCTACGCCGCTTTCATTCGGCGCTATAAAATCAGACAAAGCATAATACGGTTCACCTTTTACTTTTTCGCCCTGCTGACGTAGGGTATGGATACGTGTAAGCAATTGCTTACGGGTTTCATCGGTATATAATTCTATATCATCGCCAACGCTGTTTGCCGGCCAAAAACCGATAACACCATTTGCCTGCAGCAAGTTTTCTTTTACAATCTTGTTTAACAATACCTGGGCATCATCATACAATTTCTTAGCCTCAACACCTACAAACTTATCGTCAAATATTTTTGGATAGCTGCCGCGCAGTTCCCACGTATGGAAAAAAGGTGTCCAGTCTATATACGGTACTAATTCAGCTAACGGATAGGCTTCAAAAACCTTAGTGCCGGTAAAAGCAGGCTTAGGAGCGACATTATTTAAATCTATCCGGAACTTTTGGACACGTGCTTCTTCAAGCGTCACAAAGCGTTTGTCAGATTTTTTATTGGCATGTGCTTCGCGCGCTTTTTCGTATTCGTCCTTAATGCCTTGTATATAGCTGTCGCGGTTATCCTTATTCATTAAACTGCTGCAAACCGTAACACTGCGCGAGGCATCCAAAACGTGTATAGCAGCCCCCGAATAGTTAGGTGCAACCTTTACCGCGGCATGTATACGGGACGTAGTAGCGCCTCCAATTATGAGCGGAATGGTAAAGTTTTGACGTTCCATTTCTTTGGCAAAATGTACCATTTCGTCCAGCGAGGGTGTGATCAATCCGCTTAAACCGATGATGTCCACTTCCTGTTTAATGGCTTCTTCAATAATGCGCTGGGCCGGAACCATCACGCCAAGGTCTATCACCTCGAAATTATTACAGGCCAACACCACGCCTACTATATTTTTACCGATGTCATGCACATCTCCTTTTACGGTGGCCATTAAAACCTTGCCCGCATTGGCACGGCTACCGCTGGAATCTTCCCCGGCATCAATTACCCGCTGTTTTTCCAACTCGATGAACGGCAGCAAATAAGCCACGGCCTTTTTCATTACCCGTGCAGATTTTACCACCTGCGGCAAAAACATTTTGCCCGCGCCAAACAGGTCGCCAACAATATTCATCCCGTCCATTAGCGGGCCTTCAATTACTTCAAGAGGTTTGGCATAGGCTTGTCTTGCTTCCTCCACATCATCATCCAAATATTCAATGATGCCCTTTACCAGCGCATGCGATAAACGCTCGGCAACGGTGCCTTTGCGCCACTCTTCATCACGTACTACTTCCTTGCCTTTGCTTTTTACCGTATCGGCATATTCCACCAGACGTTCTGTAGCATCATCGCGGCGGTTGAGCAGCACATCTTCAACCAATTCTAATAGCTGTTTGTCAATTTCCTGGTAAACCTCCAGCATCCCGGCATTTACAATGCCCATATCCATACCCGCTTTAATGGCATGGTAAAGGAAAGCGGAGTGCATTGCCTCGCGAACTACATTATTACCCCTAAAGGAGAATGAAATATTACTAACCCCGCCGCTTACTTTGGCATAGGGCAGGTTTTGTTTTATCCAACGGGTAGCTTCAATAAAATCGACCGCATAGTTGTTGTGTTCTTCCAACCCGGTAGCTACGGTCAATATATTAGGGTCGAAAATGATATCCTGCGGCGGAAAACCAACTTCGTTAACTAATATGTTGTAAGAGCGTTGACAAATTTCTTTCCTGCGTTCCAAACTATCGGCTTGCCCGGTCTCATCAAAAGCCATTACTACCGTTGCCGCGCCATAGCTTAATATTTTACGGGCGTATTCCTTAAATTTTTCTTCGCCTTCTTTTAACGAAATGGAGTTTACGATGCCTTTACCCTGTATACATTTTAAACCAGCCTCAATAACCGTCCATTTGGACGAATCTATCATGATAGGCAATTTGGATATATCCGGTTCGGAAGCTACGAGGTTTAAAAATTTAACCATCACCGCTTCCGAATCGATCATGCCCTCGTCCATGTTAATGTCGATCACTTGTGCGCCGCCTTCTACCTGCTGGCGTGCAACAGTTAGGGCCTCTTCATAATTCTCGGCTAGTATCAGCTTAGAAAATTTTGGCGACCCGGTAATATTGGTACGTTCACCCACATTCACAAATATACTTTCGGGCGTTATAGTAACCGCTTCCAGCCCGCTTAGGCGTTGGTAGGGTTCTATTTTCGGGATTAGGCGTGGCGGATATTTCGCCGCCTTTTCTGCAATACATTTAATATGTTCGGGCGTAGTGCCGCAACACCCACCGACAATATTAACCATGCCGGCTTTCATAAAATCGTCAACCTGGTGGGCCGTTTCGTGCGCGGTTTCGTCATACTGGCCAAACTCGTTGGGCAGGCCGGCATTAGGGTAGGCCGAAATAAAAACATCCGCCTTTTGTGAAAGTTCTTCCAAATGCGGGCGCATTTCTTTTGCACCCAAAGCGCAGTTTAATCCAACAGACAATAAATTAGCGTGACGGACAGAGTTCCAGAATGCCTCAACTGTTTGTCCTGACAGGGTACGGCCGGAGGCATCTGTAATAGTGCCCGATATCATTATTGGCAAATGTTTCCCGCTTTCGTTGGCGTAGCGATTGATGGCAAAAAGTGCCGCCTTCGCATTCAAAGTATCAAAAATAGTTTCAACCAGCAGCATGTCCGAGCCGCCATCAACTAAACCACGAACCTGGTCGTAATAAGCCTCTGCAAGGTCATCAAACGTAACCGCTCTATAACCGGGGTCATTTACATCCGGCGAAAGGGAAGCGGTACGGTTGGTTGGCCCTACTGCACCGGCTACAAAGCGGGGCTTATCGGGTGTTTTTAGCGTATATTCATCTGCCACTTCGCGGGCAATGCGCGCGCCTTCGTAGCTTAGTTCATAGGCCAATTCTTCTAAATGATAATCTGCCAGTGATATTACTTGTGTGCTGAAAGTATTGGTTTCTATAATATCTGCCCCTGCATCTAAATATTCGGCATGGATGGCTTTAATAATGTCGGGGCGTGTGATATTCAGCAGGTCATTATTTCCCTGCAGGTCAGATAGATGGTCGCGGAAACGCTCTCCGCGGAAATCTTTCTCTGTGAGTTGGTACCGCTGTATCATGGTACCCATTGCCCCGTCAATTACGAGTATACGTTTTTCTAATTCTTTTCTAATATCCATTTGTTTCAGTTGGCAGTTTACGGTTGGCAGTAAACAGTAAACCATAGTTCGATAAAGAACTGTAAACTGATAACTGGCAACTGTGAACTGAAAAACGCTTATATCGAAAAGTCGGGTGATGATTGACTTTCGCTTATCTGTCCTATCTGCTGCGAAGCTGATAAGTAGAATGTAGCACCTTGTGAAGCACAGGTTGCTAAGACATCGCAGGGTCTAATCCCTCCGTCTTTCTCTATAAGCAGTGCAAAGGTGCATAATAAAGTTGTAAAGTGCAACAACCCAACTACAGCTAATCTATTCTTTATGTAATAAAAAAAGCCGCCCTTTTTGAAGAGGCGGCTTAGCAATAATGTTTTTGCAGATTATCTCCTGCTGCCGAAAATGCGCAACATTGACATAAACAGGTTAATGAAGGTAGTGTAAAGCACAAACGCACCTATGATCACTAATTTTTTTGACTCCTGGGTGCCATACTCAATGCCTGCACCTATACGCTTTAACATTTGCATGTAGTAAGCCGTAAGGCCTATCAGGACGGCTACAAATACAAAGCTAATTAAGTAGCTAATTTGTGCGCTGCCTATAAAGAAATTTACAAGGCCTACTATAAAGGCACCTATAAATATCATGTATAAGATTGAACCGAAACCGGTTAGGTCCATTGAGGTTTTATAGCCCGCAATTGCCATAACAGCAAATACCAATGCCGCACTTAAGAACACACCAAATATAGAGCCGGATGTATAAATAAGCCCTAAAATGCTTAGCGTGACGCCTATCGCAACGGCATAAGCCAAAAACAGGAACAGCATAACGGGGTATGAGATCCGGTTAAAACCAAAGCTTATTACCAGCGAGAAAGCAAGTGGCGAAAACAGGGCCACATAGCCTAAAGTTGTTAATCCGCCAACAACAGGGTTAATTATCAGCTGCATTAAATTTGCATTCAAGTAAAATTCAAAGGCAACAAAAGCCGATACGCCCAGTGCTACAAACATCCATGTAAATACTTTTGCCAAATATCTGCGTGATGCTGTTTCGCTGTCATCCAGTTGTGTTACGTTCTGATAAACGTAGTTTGAAGTGTTATTTTCCATTTTTTAATTTTAATATTTAGTATTCAAATTTTAGTATTAGATACCCAATTTAAGAAATAGTTTATTTAAAACAATCATTTCAATTCTCATGCCTTAAACTTAATTCAGTCTTTTTGTCAGTTGTTCCTCCACCAGTTTAAACAACTGTAATGGCTTTAGGGAGCGCCAGTTCATCTCATCCAACACACCGCCAAAGTTGATATAATAATCAATATTATTGCGTTTAAACTCCTCAATTACGTGTTCCCTGAAATTTATACCGGCTATCCAGCCATCCTCTACATCCTGGAACCACTCTTCATAATAACAATCGTCGGATGAGTGAAAGTTCAGTACATTCTCGCCGATGAGGATAAACTGGTTGATGCCGTTATCTATCATTAACTCAATAATCTCGCGTTTCATTAGCATGATGTCATTATTGATGGCATCGTTCCACTCGCCAATGAATTCTATTATAGCGTAAGAACGTTCATAATCGGCAAACAGTACTTTCATATACAAAGTATTCGAGCCGAACGAATCCCATTGAGGATGCAGTAAGTAGTTATATACCTGCTTGTCAAATTCAAATTCGTTGTACTGCGTAGCATAAAAGGGCGAGTATTCGTCCTCTGCTGCTATGTAATCATCGCGCCATTTATAATATGGTTCTATTTCGTGCATTTGTTTAATGTGCAGATATGCAAATGTGCGTATGTGCAGCTATTTTAATGTTATATGATTTATATTTTTTTCACTTGCACATTTGCATATCCATGCATCTGCACATCTATTTATTTTGTTGATAAAAATCTACTGCTTTTCTAACGCTTCCTTCTTTTTTTAATAGATCGGCAGCGGCTTGTTCATCCAGTCCGGTTTCATTCATTACCATGTGGGTGCCGCGGTCAACCAGTTTGTTGTTGGTTAGCTGCATGTCCACCATTTTATTGCCCTTCACCCTGCCCAATTGTATCATTACGGCTGTGCTTAGCATATTAAGCACTAACTTTTGCGCTGTGCCTGCTTTCATGCGGGTTGACCCGGTCACAAACTCGGGCCCGGTAACCACCTCTACCGGGTATTTTGCTTCGGCAGCAACCGGGCTGCCGCTATTGCATACAATGCAGCCGGTAATTAAATTATTTTGACTGGCCATCTTTAATCCGCCAATTACATAAGGCGTAGTGCCCGATGCGGCTATGCCAACCACTACATCTTTATCCGTAATGTCAAAAACCTCAAGGTCCTTCCAGGCCTGGTTAATATCATCCTCGGCAAACTCAACGGCTCTGCGTATCGCGCCATCCCCGCCAGCAATAATGCCTACCACCCAATCAAACGGAACGCCGAACGTAGGCGGGCATTCCGAAGCGTCCACCACGCCCAAACGGCCGCTGGTGCCGGCGCCGATGTAAAATAAGCGTCCGCCCGCCTTCATTCTTTCTGCCACTGCCGCTGCCAGCTTTTCAATTTGTGGCAAGGCATTTTCAACTGCATGCGGTACGGTTTGGTCCTCCTTGTTTATATTTTGAAGGATATCCCTTACACTCATTTGTTCTAAATGGTCATAATGGGAATCTCTTTCGGTTGTTGTCTGCATTTCGGGTGAATTATTTTTGACAAAATTCGGTAAAATTTATCATAATGGTTCGCTAATTGAAGTAAGAATGAGGGTCATTGCGTAACTTTGTGGCACTGAGTATTAATGAAAAAAGGAGCAGCTATTATTTTCAGGTCGTTGGTATTGCTTTTAGCGGGCGTAGCTATAGGCCTGTTCCTCAGTGACAATAATTTTGCCAATCATAATTTAGGATTTTCGTTTACCAAACAGGACAAAGTTTCTAAAGTATTGCAATTGGTGCGCAGCACTTATGTTGATTCTGTTAATGTTGACAGTATTGAAGGCGTTGCCGTAAATAATATGCTGCAAAACCTCGACCCGCATTCGCTTTACCTGCCGCCGCAACAAGCCTTATCCATCAACGAAAAACTGGAAGGCGGTTATACGGGCATTGGCATAGAATATATTTTGCTGCGCGATACCCTGGTAATTACACAAATTACTGCCGACGGCCCTGCTGCTAAAGCCGGCCTGGTTACCGGTGATAGGGTAATAGAGGTTGAGCATCAAAAATTTTCGGGTACGCATCTTACTGCTGACGTTGTAACCAAGGCTTTTCGCGGGCCAAAGGATTCTAAATTATTACTTTCCGTATTGACCCTCAATAAGAAATCCTTAAAGTTATATGAGATAAGCCGTGGGCATGTTGATGTGAGCAGCCTTGACGCTGCGTATATGGCCGCACCTTTAACCGGGTATATCAAGATCAGCAAGTTTGCCTCAACTACCGATGCCGATTTTCGTATCGCTTTAGCAAAACTCAAAAAGCAGGGTATGCAAAAGTTGGTTTTAGACATCCGCGAAAACGGTGGTGGTTACCTCAACACAGCAACTGCGCTTGCAGATGAATTTTTAACTAAGAACAAATTGATCGTTTATACCAAGGGCGTACATGAACCACGCACCGATTATTTGGCGACAGATTCTGGCAATTTTCAGCAAGGCAAATTAGCGGTGCTGATAGATGAAAATTCGGCATCGGCAAGCGAGATATTATCAGGCGCCTTGCAGGATCTGGACAGGGCAGTTATTGTTGGCCGCCGATCATATGGCAAAGGTTTGGTGCAGGAACAATTTCCGTTTGGAGATGGCTCGGCTATTAATTTAACTGTGGCGCGCTACTATACACCATCAGGGCGTTCCATACAAAAATCATATAAAAGCGGCGTTGAAAATTACAGGAACGAATTGGCCGAGCGTGTGCGAAAGGGTGAATTGATATCCGAGCAAAGCAACCTGAACGATACCATTTTTAAAACACCATCTAAATACCATACTTCAACAGGTAGAAAAGTTTTTAGTGGTGGTGGCATCATGCCGGATATTTTTGTACCGGATGATACAACTCAAAACACCTATACCGTAGCCGAGTTGAGCGGGCAACAACTCTTTACTGCTTATGTAATTGACCGTATGCAGCCTTTATTAAGCAAATATGCTTCGGAAGATGTCTTTTTGAACCAATATAAAGTTAGTGATGACGAGCTGGGCAATTTTATAGTTTACGCGTCACAAACCATAAAGGAAATGGATTCGCACGATATCCTGATCTCTAAACCTTATTTGAAAACCCTGCTCAAATCATTCGCCGCCCGTTTTAAATGGGGCGATGATGCATATTACAAATCCTTAAATGCCGATGACGCAGTTTTGAAAAGCGGAATAGCAGCAGTTAAATAATTTGATAATTTGAAGATTTGAAAATGCAGATCACAAAGCCATTTTCAAATTGACAAATCTTCAAATTATCAAATTAACTATTTCTGTCTAAACCAAACCTGTATTGGTGCGCCTGCAAAGTCAAAATTCTCCCTTAGTTTATTTTCAATAAAGCGGTAATAAGGCTCCTTAACATACTGCGGCAAATTACAAAAGAACGCGAACATAGGCGATGTTCCTGCAATTTGCGTAATGTATTTAATTTTAACGTATTTGCCTTTTAATGATGGCGGCGGATAATGCTCTATGATAGGCAGCATTATTTCGTTCAGCTTTGAAGTAGGTATTTTACGGGCGCGGTTTTGATAAACCTGGTTAGCGGTTTCAATTACTTTTAAAACACGTTGCTTTTCTGTAACGGAAGTAAACACAATAGGCACATCGCTAAACGGCGCTATTTTTTGGTGTATCATATCCTCAAAAACCTTTACCGTTTTGGTGTTCTTTTCAATTAAATCCCACTTGTTTACTACGATGACTATACCCTTTTTATTCTTTTCAGCGAGGTGAAAGATATTGATATCCTGCGATTCAATTCCCTCAACAGCATCTATCATCAGGATAACCACATCAGCTTCTTCTAAAGCCTTAATAGTACGCATTACCGAATAAAACTCAATGTTCTCCTTAACCTTGGTTTTTTTACGCATCCCGGCCGTGTCTATCAGCATAAAATCGTGGCCATACTGGTTGTAGTGGATATGGATAGAATCGCGCGTAGTGCCGGCAATAGGGGTCACAATATTGCGCTCCTTACCAATAAGCGAATTAATAATGGATGACTTGCCCACATTTGGCCTGCCTACAATGGCATATTTTGGGCGTGTATTTTCTTCCAGCACATCATCATCAAAATGCTTTACAACTTCGTCCAGCAACTCGCCCGTTCCCGAACCTGTCATGGATGAAATGGTATAGATCTCACCCAGGCCTAAACTATAAAATACAGCCGCATCTGCAATTTGCGAACTGTTTTCCAGCTTATTTACCACTACAAATGTGGGCTTATTGCCTTTACGCAAAAGGTTGGCTATCTCATCGTCCAGGTCGGTTATGCCGGTAGTAACATCCACCATAAACAAAATTACTGATGCCTCCTCAATAGCGATAATTACCTGCTCACGTATGGCGGCTTCAAATAAATCGTTCGAGTTGGCTACGTAGCCGCCGGTATCGATCACGGTAAACTGGTGGTCGGTCCACTCAGAAACCCCGTAATGCCTGTCGCGGGTTACACCACTAAAATCGTCCACAATAGCTTTGCGGCTTTCGGTTAATCTGTTATATAAAGTTGATTTGCCTACGTTGGGGCGGCCAACTATGGCTACAATGTTACTCATGGGGAAAATGTTATACGTTTAACGTAGTACGTTTTACGTGATGTTAGAGCCGTGACTCTGTAATTTATTAATTATTGGGACAAAGATAAACGTATTACGTCTAACGTTAAACGTCCAACCTATTCGTACCCAAATTTCTTTAGGTAATTCTTTTTGCTGCGCCAGTCTGGAATTACTTTGACAAACATCTCCAGGAAAACTTTTTTCTGGAAAAAATCTTCCATGTCGCGGCGCGAGTAAGTGCCTACTATTTTCAGCATTTTACCGCCTTCGCCAATGATGATATTCTTTTGTGAATCGCGTTCCACAATAATTTCGGCACTGATACGGTGTAGCTTTTCGCCCTCAACAAACGCGGTTACAATAACCTCGGTGCTGTAGGGTATCTCTTTTTTATATTGTTTAAATATTTGCTCCCTTATCATTTCCGATGCGAAAAAGCGGTCGTTCCTGTCGGTCAGCGCATCTTTTTCATAGTAAGCCGGGTGCTCAGGCAGATGCTCAATAACAAAGTTCATTACCGCCAGCACGTTATAATTTTTTAAGGCTGATATGGCAAAAATTGCTTTCGGGTTTAATTTCTCCTGCCAAAATTCAACCTTGGCTTTTACGGTTTCCTCGTCCGACTGATCTACCTTATTGATCAATACCGCCAGTGGTGCTTGCGAACCTTCCAGCTTTTTTAATACATCAGCTTCGTCATATTCCTCGTAAATATCGGTCACTAATAATATCAGGTCGGCATCCACAATTGATCCGTCTACCTGATGCATCATACTCTCGTGCAGGGCGTAATGCGGTTTGATGATACCTGGCGTATCCGAAAACACAATCTGGTAGTCTTCCTCATTCACAATACCCAGTATACGGTGCCGGGTAGTTTGGGCCTTTGGGGTGATGATAGACATTTTTTCGCCAACAAGCGCGTTCATCAGGGTTGACTTACCCGCGTTTGGCTTACCAATAATGCTTACAAAACCCGCTTTATGACTCATAAAAAATATATGAAATATTATTTGGACTGCAAAGAAACGAATTATATCTTTGCAGTCCAATTAAAACGGAGTGCAAATTGCATTTTTGACTTAACTGGAACACTTTTTGAGTAATGAACAAAGGGTAATACCACCAAAAATAGTGCGGGATGGAGCAGTTGGTAGCTCGTCGGGCTCATAACCCGAAGGTCGTAGGTTCGAGTCCTGCTCCCGCTACCCAAGTAAGTTAAAAGCCTTTAGTCGTAAGCCTAAAGGCTTTTTGCTTTTTCTGCAATAGGTACGCTAACATTAATAAAGCAGAAGTTTCCTTATATTGCATTATAATCAACAGGCAAGTTTATAAAAGATGGATTTAGCAGCATTAATAAACAAGTATAAAAGCCTGGGCATTGATGAGGTGATGGATCATGAGAAATTTAATCATATATCCATTGTTCATCATTCTACCAAAATTGAGGGTTCTACTTTAACCGAAGTAGAGGCACAGGTATTGATCAATGAGGGCCTTACGCCTAAGGGGAAGCCTATGCATGATAGCCTAATGGTTACCGACCATTATGCCGCGCTATTATTTATCCTGGCCTCTGCTAAAGAAAAAAAAAGTATTACTACACAGTTTATACAGCAGATCAACTCGCTTACTATTAAAAATACAAGTAAAGTTTATAACACGGTATTTGGTACGGTTGATGCCGCAACCGGGGCCTTTAGAAAAGGAAATGTTTCGGCAGGGGCCACCTATTTTCCCAATTATGATAAAGTAGAATACCTAACCAATGAATTAGCCGCAAAAATAAACGGGCTTATGAAACAAACCAATTCAATAACCGACCAGCTAAACCTAAGCTTCGATGCTCATTTTAATTTAGTAAGCATACACCCTTTTTATGATGGTAACGGGCGTACATCCCGATTATTAATGAACTATGTACAGGCTTATTATAATTTACCGTTGGCTATTGTTCATAGCGATGCCAAAGCCGAATATATACAGGCTTTAATTGATACAAGGGAAAAAGATGATATCAGCATCTTCAGGGAGTTTATGGTTGCCGAATACGCTAAACTGCTTAAAAGTGAAATTGAAAAAATTGAAGATATAGACCGACCAAAAAAAGGTAAAGGGTTTAATTTGATGTTTTAGGATGGCATGTCATAATAGAAAGTCAAAAGCCTCAAGTCGAAAGTCTTGAGGCTTTTTGTTTACATGTTCGGCGTCTACACGCCCGAACATTGGCCCGTACGCCCGCAAGGTTCTGTAAAACATTGCCACGCTGTTGTTAACCCATAGATTTGTGTACCTGGCTATTGTTTAAATTTTATAACTTTACTTGTAAACCCATTATGAGATACCGTAAGCCTGTTACTTTACTGGCGGCAAGTTTTTGCTTGCTTATAGCCTGTAGCTATAAGTCATTTGGCCAGCAAGATGCTGCCAAAAAAATAACTACACGGTTAACCGAATGGTCAAAAAATCATATTGCCGAAAAAGTTTACCTGCATACCGATAAGCCGGTATATGCCGCAGGAGAAGATATTTGGTTTAAAGCTTATTTAGTTAGCGGTAGCAATCACCAACTGTCCGAACTAAGTAAGGTGCTTTATGTAGACCTGGTCGATCAGGCGGATTCCATAAGCCGTTCCATCAAATTGCCAATAGCAAATGGTGTTACCTGGGGCGATTTTGCCTTGCCTGATAATTTATCGCCGGGTAATTATCGCTTAAGGGCCTATACCAATTATATGCGTAATGAAGGGCCGCAGTGTTTTTTTCAAAAGAACATTTTAATAGGTAATGCCATTGGTAATAATGTTTTTGTTAAACCCATATATACCCGTACCGTAGTTAATAATGAGCCGTACACCAAAATACAGCTCGGTTATAAAGATGTAAATGGCATTGCTTATTCGCAAAAGGCCATGAGCTACCAGGTAAAACAGGGTTCAAAAACCATTACAGACGGCAAAACAATTACCGATCTAAATGGCAATGCGCAGTTCAGTCTTAAAACACCGGCACAAAAAAATGAACCTACGCTGCTTTACACTTCCATTAATTACACCCCTACAAAAAAATATGCCCGCATATTGCCGGTTAAAGATCTGTCCGGAAAAACAGATGTGCAGTTTTTTCCGGAAAGCGGCGAGTTGATAGTGGGTATAGCTGCTAAGGTTGCCTATAAAATAACCGGTGCCAATGGTTTGGGTATTGATGCTACAGGCTTTATTAAAGACCAGGGCAATGTGCAGGTTGCCGATTTGGACGACACGCATTTTGGAATGGGAACAACAACATTCACTCCGCAGCAAAATAAAAAATATACGGCCACGATATTGCTGCCGGATGGTACCGAAATATCACAGCCATTGCCCGATGTTAAAACTGGCGGCTATAGTTTAAGTATTCGCAATAATGCCGCAGATTCGCTGAACGTGAGGATAAATACCAGTGCCGACTTGCTTAAAAAACCGGGCGATGCGCTTGTTTTAATAGCACAGCAAAATGGCCGCGCTATTTATAGCATTAAGTTTACGCCGCAAACGGGTATTACGCAAACTGCCGTTGCCAAAAGCGATTTTCAAAGCGGTACTGCACAATTTACACTTTTCAGCGCATCAGGACAGCCGCTTTGCGAGCGGCTGGTATTTATTCAAAATACGGATCTGTTGAACTTAAACCTGTCAGGGTTACAAACAACTTATGTACCGCGGCAAAAGGTAGCGGTTAACCTAAATGCGGTTAATACAGGGCATAAAATTGTTCCGGGTAGTTTTTCGGTGTCTGTGATCAATGAAGCTAAAGTACCCGTAGGTGAGTTTGATGAAAATACTATACTTAACCATCTTTTACTGATATCAGACCTGAAAGGATATATAGAAAAACCAAATTACTATTTTATCAATGTTAATGATAAAACCCGCGAATACCTGGATGCATTAATGCTTACCCAGGGCTACAGGCACTTTGTATGGAAATCGGTTTTGAATGATACACTGGCAACTGTGCCGGCTTTTAAACCCGAAACTTCAATTACGTTAACGGGAACCATAAAAACGCCGGGCAGTGAAGCCGTGGTTGCAGGTAAAGTTGTGCTGGCATCAATGGGAGATGGCTTGTATTTAAAAGATACGGTTACCGATAGCCAGGGCCGGTTTGAATTTAACAACATTCCTGTTAAAGACAGCCTGCGATATATTGTACAGGCAGAAACCAGTGCAGGCGACCGGGATGTAGAAATAAAGCTGGATAAAACCATTGCCCCGGTAATGCGACCTGCTAATGATAGTTTTGCTGTTGCAGAAGATGCTGACGATATGCTGATGGACTACCTGAAAAGCAGTAATGCCCGCTATCAGGAAGAATTGCAATACAATTTAGGAAACCATGCCAAAGTTTTAAAAGAGGTTTTTATAAAAGAACGGCAAAACAAACCCGTGATAGAACATTCTGATAATTTGAACGGGGCAGGGAATGCCAACCAGGTCATCACGGGCGACAAATTACTTGCCGGTTTCCCATTAGGTATGGCTTTGAACGGGTTGTTGGCCGGCGTAGTATTTAGAGGGCCGGGCGATACAGCCTACCTGGCAAGTACCCAGAAAAACTTTATGAATATAATTATGGCCATGCAGGTAATTGTTGACGGTATATATATGGAAACACCTTTTGCGCTTAATGATATTGGCAGTACGGAGGTGCAAACTATAGAAGTGTTAAGGAGCCCCGAATACACTACCACCTATGGCAACAGGGGAGGAGCCGGTGTTATGATAATTACTACCAAGCGTGGTGGCGAAGACAGTGGCATAAGAGTTTCGCCGGGGATAATTAACTTTATGTATAAAGGTTTTTATGCCGTGCGGCAGTTTTATTCGCCTAAATATGATAACCCTGCAATAAACGCTAAAATTCCCGACCTGCGAACCACCGCTTACTGGAACCCCAACCTGGTTACAGATGCAAACGGTAATGCCAGCTTTGAATTTTTTACCCCCGATCAAAAAGGGACCTACCGAATAGTAATAGAAGGTATAGACGGTTACGGCGCTATAGGAAGGCAGGTATACCGTTATAAAGTAAATTAGGCAATGTTCCCCCGCAAGGTCTCCGACGTTATCTTCGCGGCACAGGTGAATAAGAATGGCAGTTATGTTATAGGATAAAATCTTTTAATGGCCCTGCATTATTGCAGGCTTGCTTTTACTATTTATTGCCTATATTTGGTTGAATCACTTAAATGGTCACCTGCTGGTTTGAAAAAAAACAAATCATACATTATTGGTGCGTGGCTGCTGCTCGTCTTTTTTGCCGGGGGCCAGGTGATGCTATTTGCCCACCAGCATAAGGTGAGTAAATTTGAATTTGGCAGGCATAGCCACCCCAATCAGCAAACCGTCACCGAAAAATGTTCCTTATGCGATGCCCTGCATTTTAATACAATAATGGTGAATGAGCATCCCTCTGTTGTGGATTTGCTTGCAGCCAGTCATTATGATTATAAAGCGGTTACCCGCTCCTTTGTCAGCCTTTCGCTAATCCTTTCTCCCGGCCGCGCCCCGCCCGTTTCATAGTACCCTTCATTTTTATGGTTACGGCCTTGCCGGGCCCTTGTTTACTCCGTTTAAAAAAATCACGATAAGATCAAGGCTATTTTATAGCGTGTTGACCCTATTAATAAGTTTTTAGGCGTACGCCAGGCCTTCAGCGGCATGAATAACCGTCATATTTTAAGAAAGTCCTAAAAACGAATGATGAACGCTAAGCTAACCCGCATCCAATGGCGCAACGCAAATCCAAAAGAAAAAAAACCACAGCCCCGCTTAAGCGGGAGAAATTCCACCCACTGAACAGATTCTACAGGAACAGGGTAGTCAGAAGAGCTGTTGAGCGACAAAAGGAAAAGAAAGGCGAAAAGGAATGGAAACATATCCTGTTGATCATTCTCTGTATCCTGTTGACGCTGGCGGTCATGATCGCCTTAAACCATATCGCGAGAAAAATGTATGAAGAACAGGAACGCCAATACGAAAAAGAAGCGTCTTCTGTAACAAAGTTTTGATATTGCAACATGATGGCTTTTACTAATTTATTATTTACATTTGAAAGATCACTTAATCGTCAACCTGCTGATTTGAAAAAAAATAGATCATATCTAATTGGTGCATGGTTGCTGCTCGTCTTTTTTGTCGGGGGCCAGGTGATGTTATTTGCCCACCAGCATAAGGTGAGTAAATTCGAATTTGGCAGGCATGGCCACACCAATCAGCAAACTGTTACCGAAAAATGTTCCTTATGCGATGCCATGCATTTCAACACGATGGTGGCAAATGAGCATATCCCTGTTGTGCATCTTCTCGTAGCAACTCATTACGATTACAAAGCGGTTACCCGCTCTTTTATAAGCCTTTCGCTTATCCTGTCCCCTGGCCGCGCTCCGCCGGTTTCTTAGTATCCATTTTTTATTTTAATGTGGCCTGACCGGGTCGCTTTTACTCATTTTAAAAAAATTACTATGAAATCAACGCTATTTTATGGCTTGTTGGCCATATCCAAAAACAGATCATATATCATCGGTGCCTGGCTGTTGCTTGTCTTTTTTGCAGGGGGACAGGTGATCCTGTTTGCCCACCAGCATCGGATGAACAAATTCGAGATCAGTAAGAGCAGCCGGCCATATCAGCAAACCGTTACCGAAAAATGTTCCTTATGCGATGCGATGCATTTCAATACGATGGTGGCGAATGAGCATGCTCCTGTTGTGCATCTGCTCATAGCAAGCCATTATGATTATATAGCGGTCACACGCACTTTTATAAGCTTTTCGCTGATCCTTTCTACTGGCCGGGGCCCGCCGGTTTTATCGTAATACCCATTTTTATTTTAATGTCATGGCCTGATTCCAGGTCCCATTTACTCATTTTAAAAAAAATTACGATGAAATCGAAGCTATTTTATAGCTTATTAATATTATTAATAAGTTTTTCTGCCTACGCAAATACCTATAAAGTCCATACAGAACCACCGGTCAGTACCTTGACTGGCACAGTTACCGATAAAGCCGATGGAAAACCCATGCCTGGCGTGAATGTTTATATCCCCGACCTGAAACTCGGCACCGTTACCGATGTTAACGGAAAATATACCCTAAGCCGTCTCCCCAAAGGGGTTTACCTGGTGCAAATGAGCTTTGTGGGTTATGCGACCACTAACGAAAGGGTCGATTTTTCCAAGACCACTACCCTCGATGTACAGCTGCACGTTTCTTCTATTGAAACGGGAGAAGTGGTCATCACGGGAGTAAGCCGGGCAACTGAACTCAAGCGCGACCCGGTGCCGATGGTCGCCGTCAGCAAAACCTATCTGGATCAACGCGCGGCATCGCCTAACATCATTGATGCAATTGCCAACTTGCCGGGGATCAGCGCGGTGACGACCGGGCCGAATGTTTCCAAACCCTTTATCCACGGGCTGGGCTATAACCGGGTGGTTACCGCCGAAGACGGCATCCGGCAGGAAGGCCAGCAATGGGGCGATGAGCATGGTATCGAAGTTGACCAAAACTCCATTGACCGCATTGAAGTCATTAAAGGTCCGGCCAGTTTGAGCTACGGCTCGGACGCTATCGGTGGCGTGGTCAACTTGATCACCCCGCCGCCTGTCGCTGACGGTAAGATATTAGGGTCGGTAACCGGCCTGTATGGTACCAATCAGGGTCTGCTGAACGGCTCATTCCGCCTGCAAGGAAATAATAACGGGCTTGTTTGGGGAACGATAATCTCCGGCAAAGAAGCTAAAGATTACCAAAATCCGCATGATGGCAGGGTATATGCCACCGGTTACCAGGAACGGGATGCAAGGGCGATGATCGGCCTGAATAAATCCTGGGGTTATTCGTACCTGAACGCTTCGGTGTTTGACGATTTGCAGGATATACCTGATGGCAGCCGCGATTCGGTAACGCGCCAGTTCACTAAGCAGATAACCGAAGATGACCTTTTTCGCCCTATCGTGTCCGCTTCCGAATTAAATTCTTATAAAATACCAGTACTGCACCAGCATGTACAGTTGTACCGGATCTACGATAACAGTAATTTTATTTTGGGTAACGGCAACCTTATTGTAAACTTAGGTTATCAGTTCAGCCATCGAAGGGAATATACCCACCCGGAAGACGCTTCGATTGCCGGGCTGAACCTGCATTTGCATACCTATACCTATGATGTGAAATATAATTTCAGTTTGGGTAATGACTATGAAACCAGCGTTGGTGTGAACGGGCAATACCAGAACAATGCCATTGGTGATGCGACCGATTTCCCGATACCGGCTTACCACCAGTTTGATGTAGGCCCTTTCGCCATCATCAAAAAAAGCTTTGGTAAACTGGACCTGGCGGCGGGCGCGCGTTATGATACACGTTCTTTTACCGGGCAGGCCGCTTATATTGATACGCTCAATAATAAATATCCGCAACTTTATACCGGCAGCAACCCAACTACCGCTAATGGCGTAACCCCGCAGTTTTCCGCATTGAATAAAACCTTTTCGGGGTTTTCAGGCAGCTTTGGCGCTACCTATAATTTCTCGGACGAGTTTTTGCTAAAAGGCAATATCGCAAGGGGCTTCCGGGCACCGAGTATCGCCGAGCTTTCGGCCAACGGCCCTGACCCCGGTTCGCAGATCTACCATGTAGGGAATAGCAGCTTTAAACCGGAATTCAGCGTACAGGAAGATATTGGCGCATTCCTGACCCTGCCCAATGTTTCCGCCAGCGTGGAACTGTTCAATAATAATATAGAAAACTATATTTACCAGCAACAGCAGTTAAACCCGGACGGCACCCCGGCTGTGAACCCGAATTTTCCGTTATATGCTATCTTTACCTATGTACAAAGCAGGGCCAGGATTAACGGCGGTGAATTTAATTTGGACATCCACCCGGTAAGCTGGCTGCATTTTGAGAATTCATTATCGCTGACTTACGGCACGAATTTAGGCAACGGGGGCAAGGTTGCAGACAGTTTGAAATACCTGCCTTTTATCCCGCCGTTGCATACCCATTCGGAATTGCGCGGTTCATTCGCCAAAGGTTTCGGCAGCTTCAAAAATGTCTATGCTTTCGTGGGCTTCGATCATTACAATGCGCAGGACAAATTCTTTGCCGCCTATGGTACGGAAACTTCTACCGCAGGGTACAACCTGTTGAGCGCTGGTTTCGGCGGCAACCTGGTTAATAAAGACGGCAAGAAAGTGGTAGAACTTTTTGTAGAAGGCACCAACCTGGCCAATGTCGCCTATCAGTCGAACATGAGCCGTTTGAAATATTTCGATAATGCGAACCCAGGCCCCGGCGTACAGCCCGGCATATTTAATATGGGACGGAATATTACTTTCAAGGTGGTGGTGCCGTTTGACCTGTCTCCGCATACCAAATAATTACACGCGCCCTGCCGTAAGGCGGGGCGCTTTAAAATTTGACCCCATGAGTGATACTATTACATCCTATGACGTTGACCAGTTCAATGATATTATCCTGAACAGGAGAAGCATTTACGCGAGAGAATATGAAAAAGGTAAGGCGGTGCCGGATGAAGTGATCTGGCAGATACTGGAAAATGCCAACCGCGCGCCGAACCATAAGCAAACCGAGCCCTGGCGCTTCAAAGTGTTTTCAGGCGAAGGCCGCCGGTATTTCGCGGAGTTGCAGGCGGGCATTTACCAGGAATACGCAGGGGAGGATTATAACGAAAGCCGTTACCAGAAATTATTGGAATACCCCCTGCTGGCCTCCCATGTAATATCAATCGGGATGCGCCGGAATGAAGCGGGCGTACTGCCGGAAAATGAAGAAATGGCAGCCGTGGCCTGCGCTGTAGAGAATATGTTTCTGACGGTTACGGCGTATGGCTTGGGTTCCTATTGGACAACGGCAGGGATTACCTATTTTGAACAATCCAAAGCCTATTTTGATCTCGGCGAAAAGGATAAATTGATGGGTTTCTTTTTTATCGGTTATATAGGCATTCCTATTGAGCAGCTTTCCCGGCGAGGCCTCATACAAACCAAAGTGGACTGGATCAATGAGTACCGAAGCAGCGGACTATCCGCAAATGCTGCTGTTGTTCAAACACAGCCCGCTCGCAAAGATGTACCCAAAGCGCACGACCATGAAAACCAGGCCCGGTGGGTGGTGATTTTAACCATAATTACCATGTTACTCGAAATCATTATTGGTTATTACAGCAATTCGATGGCGCTTACGGCTGAAGGCTGGCATATGTCTACGCATGTGTTTGCTATTGGGCTGACCTGGTGCGCCTATTACTTTACCCGTAAATATGGCGGTTCGCAAAAAATATCCTTTCAAAGTGACCGACTGCTATCGCTTTCGGGCTTTACCAGCGCTATCGTGTTGCAGATCATAGCGGTTATTATGGCCATAGAATCTATTCAGCGCATAATTCATCCGCTGCCAATTAAATTCGGCGAGGCTATTATCGTTGCGGTTATCGGCTTGATCGTTAACGCTGTTAGCGCTTTACTATTAAAACATGACCACGACCATCAGGACGACAACATACGTGCAGCCTACCTGCATGTCTTAGCCGATGGGCTAACCAGCCTGACCGCCATTATCGCGCTGACCATCGGCTTATTTTTCCACTTATACTGGCTGGATGCCTTGAGCGGCATTATCGGCAGCATCGTCATTACCAGCTGGGCAATACAATTAATTAAAGGGTCGGGTGGTAAACTGGTTGATTTTAAAAAAGCATGAAGTTATTTTAATTATCTCGCTGCTTTTCTTTACGCTGAATGCAATCGGTCAGGTATCCCCAAAAGATACGTTGATAAAAAAGGAACCGGTCGCGGTCGCGGAGTTCGGCGGAGCTGCTTCCCTGGGTTTCAAAGGCGGATCAAGTTTCGGTTATAGCGCGGCGGTCGAAGTTACGCCGGTAGAAGACTGGCTGGAACTGGAATCAGGCATTACGACAACTTTTGCAAAACATACCAAAGAAACGGACATCGACCTTTTGTTTAAAAAACCCTGGACGTTATCCCCAAAAGTGGAGTTTATGTTTGGCGTTGGCCTGGCCTGGAGCCATGCGAACGAGGATGGCGTGACCACCAACAGCGCCGGCGGCGAAATCGCTTTGGATTTCATGTTCTGGCCCGCTGCGAAACATAAATTTGGCTGGTATCTTGAACCGGCTTATGATTACAGCTTTAGCCGGGGACATGATCAATCAATTGGCATAAGTGCCGGTTTACTGGTTGCATTTCCGTGAAACTTGGTTTGAGCGAAGCCAAAAAAGGTAAGAAACTTTCCCGTCTCAACAGGGTCTCCAACGGGACCCTGCGAGTTGAAAGGAAGCGAAACAGAGCAACGAAAAACAATGTATTTTATGTTAACCCTGATAAATTTCAACATATTGATTATCAAATATTTAACATGGGTTAACTTTGAATTGTGTTAAGTTATGTTAACCCTTTTGTTGGGTTGATCTATTCAGTGCGTTTTTTTCAGAAGCGACTATTTCGGTGTCCTGAAACGGGAGATCAGCCTGGTAAACAACTTCGGCAGAAAGCGTTTAACAAAAAGCGCCAGCC
>Ga0193702_1000032_pt1 | contig 59602 bp, 68 predicted proteins | sample U3a1metaG_FD_143060 | JGI IMG/M metagenome (GOLD analysis project Ga0193702, IMG submission 143060) | Soil microbial communities from a riparian zone of the East river system, Colorado, United States - U3a1 | ecosystem: Environmental > Terrestrial > Soil > Riparian zone | place: USA: East River... | reverse complement strand
GCTTTACAGTCTTGTACCGGAAGCTGGTTGTAACCACCCCAAAGGTAATATGCGTAGCATCCTGATAATGGTGGCTAAGCGGCGCGTCCGGGTCGTTCATGGCCGACAGGCGGTGCATAAATACGGGCGGCCCTAAAGCCGGCTCGCCGGGATAACCCGCGGATAAGGTTATATCAGCATCTTTTGCTACCCGCTGCGTGTAGGCAACGTTCAATTCGGCAAACAGGTCGTGCGGATGCTGCATATCCACCAGCTTTTGCCCTTTGTATGATTCGCCGGTTTGATATAATAACGGATAGCCACCCGGCCCCACCAAAAATGGATCGAAAGAGAACATAGTATTGATAGCAAACAGCCCGTTGTTGCCAACCTTGTGCTGGGTCATGGCCATTAGCCAATCAGGCGCATCAAACTTTTTACCGCCACGGCTTCCGGTATTGAACAGGTCCTGGTTATTATACCGGGCAAATAAGCTGCCGTGTATCATGGTCATCCATTCTTTACCGTGTATCATATAAGCATACATGGGTGTTTCATCCGGCACCCAAGAGGTTCCCGAACCGTCACGGCTCATGGGCAGATCAAGCGAAAATTGGCTGTTCATCGTCATGGGTTTGGACATATCCATTTGCATATCGCCCATATCCATGTCCATCGCCATTGGTTTCTTTTTAGGCGCCATTTTCATTGGCTTTTTTGCGGTATCCTTCTTCATATTCATTTGTTGCGCAAATGCCGATGAAGAAGCGTATAAAGCAAAAATTATAAACAGGCAGCATGCTTTCATTACATTATTTCGTTAAAAAACATTGAACAGGTTATATTCTAACCGAACTAAGTAAGTATTGTTGCTGGTGCGTATCATATTATTCCACAAGGGTGCACGATAAGACAAGTCCACTCTCAATAAACTGTTAAATATAAATTGAATGGCAGGGGCCGCGTCTAAATAGTTTTGGCCATACCCGGGATTTGTTTTGCCCAATAATTCGACATACACATTAACATTTACCTGGTTATAATTAGTATAAGTTTTAGGGAACAGCAAATAGCCTGCGGATAGGGTGTAGGCTATCGCATTATTGGCATTGGTTAGCGGTAGATTATAATTGCCGACATTATTAAATGCATGCAAATAACTGGCCGATCCGGATAGCGCCAGCTTGTGCATTAACTTTGTAAATAAAACACCGCCTTGCAGACCCGAGTTATCACCCTCTAAAGCAATTTCCTGGTTTGGTAACGGGTTGTTTATGCTTGATGCCTTTGCGAAAAACGCTCCCCTAAAATGGCTTTGCACCGAATCAATAGATAGAAAACGGTACTTGGCATAAACACTGCCGCCTTCAAAATGCTGCTGATTTTGGTAATAATCAGACTGATAAAGACTGCCATGCACCATCAGGTATCTACTCGCACCATACATTAATTCAAGGGTTGTGCGGTTTTTATAAACCGGGTTAAAATATCCCTGGTTTTCCAGCCGTATGCCTAATGAATGGGTTGCCATATTGCTGGCTGGCTCGGTATTTACATATAACTCCTGCGCAAATGCAGGAAAGGCAAGCGCTAAAAAAGCGCCTGCCAATACGAGGATCTTCATATGCAATAAGGATTATATGGCCAAATGATAAACCCTGCCCGACTTGCCGATAACATTGTCGGGGCCTATGGCGCTGTACTTTTTAAGCGTGCTTGGGGGGGCAAAGCCCTTATCAACCACCGTTAAAGCAACCGGACCGGTTATGGCTTTATTGGCGCCATTTATTAAACGGTAAGTATCGCCGGCATAGCTAAAATAGCTGTCGGTTACCTTAACATTATCAAAATCGAAGGTGGCTTTTAAATTGTTTACAAAGAAGCCCGCGCTTTGTACCTTTTTGCTGATCTGGTCCAGATTTACCGGAACGTCTCTTTTAAAGGTGAGCACAAAAACGTTGCGGTTCAGATCGGCTTTAACATCGCCAATAAAATTAAGGGTGCGTAATGATTTTTCGGTGGCCTTTGAGCATAGGGAGCAGGTTAAACCGCTAACCTGTACTTCGGCTTTGGTAAATTGAGCGTGAGCTATATTGATGGAGATTGCCAATACGGCAATAAATATTTTAAGGGTTTTCATGTGTGATAAAAATTAATCGTAAGAAAATAAACCTGCGGAAGTTTTACTGCAGAAAAAATAACGATCAATTAATATCAAATACGGAAGGTATTGTTTTTAATAAAGAGAGGGGTATTGTTGGGGGATATATCGGGCGGCGCCCTGCCCAAAAGTTTTTCTGCTAAGTAGCATTGCTGTGTAAACGAAAAGTCTGCAAATGCAATCGGCTGAACGTCAAAAACAAAGTTATCTGGCGAAAATGAAAATACTGCGGATTGATGCGCGTCTTTGATCTTAACGTCAAAATGCTTGTCGTTACAACCCTTCATGTTGCTTTCACCGGGGCACTTTTTAGCTGGAGAATTTATTTGAACCGATACTAACAAGCGCCCGCAATAGTGCATATTAACCACAAAGCCGGATGCGGTTACCACATACAGCAGGGTTAATAAAAGCGCGCCTGTTCTTTTTAGCATATACAAACTTAGGGTTAAAGTATTGAAATAGCAATAACAGGAATGTCATTTTGGGCCGGGAGGCCTTGAGCGGGTTACTCGAAAGCGTTTTTGGCTTGTTTCTTCATTTGCTCGTTGGCACTGATAACGATCTCGACACGGCGGTTTTGCGCGCGGCCCTCTGCGGTTTTATTATCGGCTATGGGGTCCTTATCGCCCCGGCTTTGTGTAGCCAGGCGGCTTAGATCTATATTGGCCGAAGCAATATAGGCTTTAACGGCTTCTGCCCTTTCTTGCGAAAGGTCCAAATTATGTTCCTCGATCCCAGAGTTATCGGTATGCCCAATAATTAATACATTGGTATGCGGGTTTTTTTGCAGCGAAGCAGCCAGGTTTTGCAAATTGGATTGTGCTTCTTGCTTCAACTCTGCCTTGTCCGAATCAAATAGAATACCCGAATCAAACTTTACAATAATGCTTTCGCCCTGGCGGATGACCGTAGCGCCGGGTATGGTTTGTTTAAGCTCGGCGGCCTGGGTATCCATGCTTTTGCCGATAAAGGCCCCTGCCGTACCACCTACCGCGCCGCCAATTATAGCGCCCAGTGCCGTGTTGCCCGCGCTTTTGCCAATAAATGCACCTATAACGCCACCCGCGCCCGCGCCTATGCTGGCCCCTTTTTGTGTTTTGGTGAGCGAATGGCAACCGGTTGCCAAAACACCAACCGCAACAGCGATGGCATAACGGGACAGTTTAATGTTTAATAGCTGCATTTTTGATAATGTAAGTATAAATTGTGATATAATACCAATAGAGGCAAACGCAATGCCAAAATTGATGGGACAGTAACCGAAACCTAACATTCACCGCCAAAACTTCCCCGCTTACCGATTTGTTTAAATACTTGACCCATTTTGCATTGTGGTATTTTTAATTCTATATTAGTTTTGATTATTAATTAAAACAATCACTTTAAAAACTATCGTCATGGATATGTATCAAAATAATCCTTATATGGGCCTTTCAGGCATCAGTGCCGAAGAACTTGGCTTTTTACAACAAGCTACTACAGAGCTTAACGAAAACCAGCAGAAATACTTTTATATGATCTATTCAGGTAAAAGGAAAAGCCCGCAGGATATGCTTATTTTTTGTATAGTAGGCTTATTCCTGGTACCAGGGCTGCAACGCTTTATGGTTGGCCAGATAGGTATGGGGATATTATATTTATTTACTGTTGGCTTATGTTTTATAGGTTCAATTATTGATTTGGTTAACCATAAATCACTGGCGCTTGAATACAATAAAAAGATGGCTTACGAGAGCTTCCAGTTAGCCAAAATGAGCAGCTAATAAAACAACGTAGGGCTACCGCCCGATTTATATATAGGTTAATGTAAAGACGTGCCGACACATCGGGATGTCTTTACGCGTATATTCGCATTTATAAATACGCCGAATGAAATTATCCCACCTTACTGCCTATCTCGAAAGCCTTGCACCGCTTGCTTACCAGGAAGATTATGATAACGCTGGCTTAATTGTTGGCAGCCCCGACCAGGAAATTCACCAGGCGCTTATATCCTTAGATTGCACCGAGGCTATAGTTGATGAGGCCATTACCACCAATTGCCAGGTAATTATATCGCACCACCCTATTGTTTTTAAAGGGTTAAAAAAATTTAGCGGTAAAACCTATGTAGAACGGGTGGTTGAAAAGGCTATCCGCAATAATATCGCCATTTATGCTATCCATACTAATTTGGATAATATGATGGCGGGTGTTAACGCCAAAATATGCGAAACGCTGGGTTTAGAGAATTGCCGCATACTGGCACCTAAGCAGGGCATCTTAAAAAAGCTGGTAACATTTGTGCCCAACAGCCATGCAGAACAGGTTAGGAACGCTTTGTTTAATGTGGGCGCTGGCAATATAGGCAACTACAGCGAAACCAGTTTTAATGCCGAGGGCGATGGTACGTTTAAGGGCAACGAAGATTCAAACCCTTACGTTGGTGAGCCCGGTGTGCGCCATACCGAAAACGAAATAAGAATAGAAACCATTTACCCGGTTAATTTAGAAAGCAAGGTGATCATGGCGCTGGTTTTGGCGCACCCGTATGAAGAGGTGGCTTATGACCTGTATGAACTTACTAACCAGCATCAGCAGGTTGGCGCGGGTATGATAGGCGAGCTGGAGGATGCAATGGAGGAGGACGACTTTTTATTCGATGTAAAAGAAAAGATGCGCGCCAAAGTAATAAGGCATACCGAATTTACCGGCAATCCGGTTAAAACTGTTGCGGTTTGCGGCGGCGCGGGCGGGTTTCTATTAAAGCACGCCATTGCCGCCGGGGCTGATGTATTTATAACTTCAGATTATAAATACCACGAGTTTTTTGACGCCGAAGGAAAGATAGTAATAGCCGACATAGGGCATTTTGAAAGCGAGCAGTTTACGCAGCAGTTGCTGTATGATATGATCTATAAAAAATTCCCATCGCTTTCCTTGCGATTAACGGAGATCAATACCAACCCGGTGAGGTATTTTATGTAACCACCCCTTTGTCATTTCGAGCGATAGCGAGAAATCTATACAAATGCAAAGCGGGAATGGCTTGTGTATAGATTTCTCCCTGCGGTCGAAATGACAGACTGTTTTAACGATATAGTTTGTTAGTGAGCATTTTACAAAGCGATTATAAAATAATCCAAAAAAGTTGTATCTTTGCCATCCGTTTAACAGAAATTAATACAAACCCCGTCAAATATTTTATTTAATGGAACAAACCGTAGAACAAAAGCTTAAAGCTTTATACGAACTACAAACAATCCACACCAAGATTGATAAAATTCGCCAGGTTAGAGGTGAATTACCTATGGAAGTTGCAGATCTGGAAGATGATGTAGCCGGCCTTGAAACCCGTATTCAGAAAATTAAGGCTGAACTGGATGATTTGGAGGATGATATTGTTACCCGCAAAAACCTGATAAAGGATGCGCAGGCTAACACCAAAAAGTACGAAACCCAGCTTAACGAAGTAAAGAACAACCGCGAGTATGACGCAATTTCGAAAGAAATTGAGATACAAGGATTAGACATACAGGTTAGCGAAAAGAAGATAAGGGAATTTGGTTTTGAAATAACTTCAAAAACACAAGTGTATGAAAAAGCGCTTGGCGACCTTGAAGCACGTAAAAGCGACCTTGATGCTAAAAAAGCAGAGTTAGGCACTATTACCGCCGAAACTGAAAAAGAAGAAACCGAATTAACTGCCGAAGCTGATAAAGCTACCAAAGGTATTGATGAGCGTTTATTAATAGCTTATACCCGCCTGCGTCAAAATGCTAAGAACGGCCTTGCTGTTGTTACTATTCAGCGCGATTCATGTTCAGGATGCTTTAACCAGATCCCGCCACAACGCCAGTCGGATATCCGCCAGCGCAAAAAGATCATCGTTTGCGAGCATTGCGGACGTATTTTGGTTGACGAGCTAATGGCTTTAGAAACCGAAACAGCAGTAGCCTAATACGAACATATTTAACATATTTTAAAAAGCGCCTTTATGGCGCTTTTTTTGTTTGTGCCAAACAGCATCATATCCGATTTGTCATTGCGCGCAACCAGCATGAGTAAGAGCAGAGAGGCGACAAAGCAACCCTGGCGCGCTAATGTACTAATGCTTTATTATAGGTGGACACTTCTGCTTCCACGATTTTTTTTAATTTGTTTAGAATGGATTTTTGGTTTCTGTTATAGTATTTATTGATGTATTTATCGTCAACAAGTTTGGTCTCCAATGCAAAATCATCAATGTCCTTACTTGTTATTTTCCCTTTAATATTAATTTCGAATATATTATGACAACTATGATCGATCAAAGTGCTTAACTCTAGTTTTTTTCCTTTGATGATTTCATCATAGGCTGGATACTTAATTTTTTCTTTCTTTATTCCATTAAAATTAAGCTTGATTAGATTGAAAAAAGTCGAACTCATTGGGTTTGCCTTATAGGTATTGCACTCATCAAATTTTTGAATAAATGACTTGCTATTACTACGCCATAGTAAATATTTAGTTTTTGACGAGGTACATGAATCGGGTATCTCCAACCTTGGCATTGCACCTACACAATCAATGTAATAACACACAATTGTATCTGTTTTCTTATCGCGTAATTCCTGAATTTTATTTATTACTTCTTTATCCGTTTTATACAAAGAGCTATCCAATTGCGCCCTACAAATGGATACAGAAAATAGAATCAAACAAGAAATAATAAAAAATTTCATAAGTAAATATAATACTTTTAACCATGTTAAAACCCCGCGTTATTTGGTTTGCGCTGATTTGTATCACTATTATACTCGGACTGCTGTCGCGGCATTATACAGGTATTCCTTTATTCGTCGGCGATATATTATGGGCAATCAATGTTTATTTTATAGTGCGGCTGCTGTTTATTAATAAAACAATTAAATGGGTGGTAACTGCGAGTTTAGTGTTTTGCTATTTGATAGAGTTTAGCCAGTTATACAAAGCGCCGTGGATAGATCAACTTCGGCATACACTGTTTGGCCGTTTGGTACTGGGCGAAGTGTTTTTATGGGGTGATATGTTGAGTTATACGATTGGGGTAGGAATTGCGGTTGGGGTGGAGTTGTTAATAAACAGGCATCCCGGCCAGTGAGACTTACGAAGTTTTCAAAACTTCGTAGGTCTTTCTATGGCTAAAACATACTCGTCTGCTTGCCGCCCTTCGGCACAAACAGGGTAAAGTCATGCGGTGGCATTTCCCGCCCTACTAAGAAGCGATTACAGGCCATTTTGAATAGCTGGTGGATAGATTGTGCTACCTGCCCATTGCCACTCATACGGCGTCCAAAATCGCTGTCGTTAAGGTTGCCGTTATGGCAGGCCCGTATCATATTCAATACCTTTTCGGCGCGGTCGGGGTAGGCCTTGTGTATCCAGTCGGTAAATATCTCGCCAATGCTGCCGTTAAGGCGCACAATAGTAAACCCTGCGGATAATGCGCCCCTGTCGGCAGATGCCTTAATGATATCGGGTATCTCGTTACTGTTTAACCCGGGAATTATCGGCGCAGCCATAACCCTTACCGGTACGCCATTCTCTGACAGCTTTTGTATCACACCCAGCCTGCCACTTGCTGTCACGGTGCGGGGCTCCAGTTTCTGGCGCAATTGCTCGCTTAGCGAGGTAATGGATACATTAACATGTATCAGGTTTAATTTAGCCAGTTCGGTTATGATATCCATATCGCGCAGTATCACATTGTTTTTGGTGATGATGCTTACCGGGTTCTTGTATTTCAGGAAGACCTCTAACAATCCCCGCGTTATCTTTAAGCGGCGCTCAATAGGCTGGTAACAATCCGTATTGCCCGATAGCAGGATACATACCGGCTGGTAATTCTTTTTATTAAAATATTGTTCCAGTAACTCCGCAGCATTGCGTTTTACGATGATCTTTCGCTCAAAATCAAGTCCGGCGCTAAAGCCGAAGTATTCGTGCGTGTTACGGGCATAACAATAAATGCAGGCATGGTTGCAGCCCTGGTATGGGTTGATGGAATACATGTGGCTCAAGTCGGGGCTGTTAGATTCGCTTACTATCTTTTTTGGCGTTTCTTCAAATAGTTGCGTGGCGCTGTTTTCCAATAGCGGCTCGTCCAGGCCCTCTATATGGTCCAGCACGTATTTGTTTTTCAGGAATTTGTTGTGCGTGTTTACCTGTGCCCCCCGCCCCTTAAAAAAATCGTTATTATCCTCATGCGACATATAACAAATTTGCTAATATTTTTAGCAAATAGCAAATGAATTTTATTGTTTTTTGAAATAATTCGGGACTGGTTAAACTTGTCAATTAGGGTAGCGCCTACGGCGCAATCTTTTTTCTTTTTTTATATTCTACAAATAGGTAGCCCCTATGGGGCAATCACATTAAAGTAAGCAATATACAATGCTCCGTTAGGAGCAAAATGTCTGTAGAAAAAATAAGAACAGAGGAATTAGCGTGCCGTAGGTACGCAACTTAGTCTGTTACCTACGGCACCAAATAGGCCAAATAGCATTTTTTATAGACACTGCCCGATGGTAAACACAATACCGTATTTTGGCTGTTAATATCACATGCGCAAATTTCTGCAACGCTTATTAACCAAACCGGTAATTAATCTTGCCAATAAATGGTCGTCAAGGCCTGATAAGAAGCGGGTTGATAAAGCGCTGACTGATCTGTATCAAAGCCTAAACGACGAGCCGGGTAAATTGGGGTTAGTGGTCCCATTTGATGCTGAAAAAGACAAGTTTGTTATTTTATCCGATCAGCATAAAGGTGCCAGGGACGGTGCTGATATATTTGCCAAGGCGGCAAGAAATTATTTAGCAGCGTTAAGCCATTACGATCAGCATAAGTTCTTTTATATCAATTTAGGCGATAGCGAAGAGCTTTGGGAAAACCTGGTTGTTACCATAAAACGGCATAATAAGAACACTTTTAAAAAAGAAAAGCTGTTTTTAAAGCGAAAAGCGTTTATTAAAGTATTTGGTAACCATGACCTGTATTGGGACAATGACCCGCTGGCAGCCATTAACCTTATGGAAATTTATGGTGAAGCGGTAAAAATTTACGAAGGCGTAATATTAAAAACAACCGTTAACAATGAGCCTTTTGAAATATACATGACCCACGGCCACCAGGGCGACCTGCAAAGCGATGGCAATTGGTTCAGTAAGTGGTTCGTGTCGGATGTATGGGCGCCGTTTCAATCATACCTGCGTATTAATCCAAATACCCCGGCAAATAATGATGAGTTGAAAACAGTGCATAATCAAATTATGTATGACTGGAGTTCGACGCGGAAGAATACGCTGTTAATAACCGGGCATACGCATCAGCCGGTTTTCAGATCGATGACAGAGCTGGAGATATTATATGAGAAACGGGACGCGGCGAAGGCAGCCAATAACGGGAATGAGCTAATGCAGTTAAACCAAAAGATAGATCACTTGCATTTAAAACATACAAAAGAGCCCAGCTTTAAAGGCATATTGGATACTTATTTTAACAGCGGCTGCTGTTGTTTTGACGATGGCGATATAACAGGGATAGAGATCGGGGATGGCTGTATCCGGCTGATAAAATGGGGTTATAAAGATAAAAAGAGCGAACGGATCGTTTTGGAGGAAAGTAAGCTGGAGGACTTGAAACTGTAATAACCCTTCGCCTGTGTCCTCACAGGCGAATAATCATTAGTCCTCACAAGCGAATAATCGTCAAGCTGTTTGTGAGGACACAAACAGCGGAGTTAGTTACCCGTCAATCAAAAACACGAATACCTCTTTTGGGCCATGTGCGCCAAGCACCAATGTTTTTTCTATATCGGCAGTACGGCTTGGGCCGGTTACATTGGTTATCATAGATGGCAGATCTTTGCCATATTTATCTTTGATGATCTTAAAACCGTCCTTCAGATCGAGCACTAATTGCGAGGTATAAGCCAAAACAATATGTACCGGCGGATAAATGCTTAAACGCCTGCCTGCCATATTAGCGTTGGATAGTAATATACTGCCATTGCGGGCTATTAAAGCTTCGCACAGTGTAAAGCCTACTTCGGCTTGCTCAAAATCTTTATCGGTTTCAAAAAATGGGTATTCGTAACGGTTTAGCAGCTCCTGCAGGGCGGGTTCCCAGCAGTATATCTTGCGCCATTTGCGCTCTTCGGCAAGGGTTAATAAAGTATCTATAAATTGTACCTCGTCTTCGCAAAAATCAAACTGTCCGGATACGGCTGCAAACTGCTCGGCAAAGGTTACTTCCAATAATTCATCATGAGGGGGGTAATGCGGCAAGTTCTCCAGGTTGGGATAAGGATTATCCCGCTTTTCCAGCAGTGCCTGGCGGATCTTTTTAAGCAGCTTTTCTTTTGATGTAGTAATATCCCTCATTTTTTGAGCAGAAAGCAGAAAGCGAAAAGACCAAAGCTAATAATTCTTTCTGCTTTGGTCTTTTCGCTTTCTGCTAATTATTATTCTTTTTCAGCACTCGCGTCTTTCTCTTCCGGGTTACGTTCAAACGTTCCGGAATGGTCGCCCACGCCTTCATGCACTAAACTTTGTGCGGCTGGTTCCTGGTTTGATTCGGGCGTGCCATTTACAAATTCATCATAAGTGGTACGGGTCTCGAACGGGCGTTTGCCTAATATCTCTTCCAGGTCAGACTGGAATAAAATTTCTTTTTCTAAAAGCTTCGCTGCCAGTTTTTCTAAACCTTCGCGTTTATCGGTCAGCAACTGACGGGTGCGCTCATAGATAATAGCGATCTGGCTGCGTACTTCCTCATCAATTAACTGCGAGGTTTTTTCGGAATACGGCTTGTTAAACTGGTACTCGCCCTGCGCATCGTTAAATGATACATTACCCACTTTGGCATTCATACCATATATAGTAACCATGGCGTAAGCCAGTTTGGTTATTCTTTCCAAATCGTTTTGAGCGCCGGTAGATATTTTGCCGAAGGTAATATCTTCAGCAACACGGCCACCCAAGGTCATGCACATACCATCTTCCAATTGTTCAATGGTATATAAAAACTGCTCTTTCGGCAAATACTGCGCATACCCTAAGGCCGCAACACCACGGGGAACGATAGACACCTTAACCAAGGGATCGGCATGTTCTAAAAACCAGCCTGCAATAGCGTGGCCCGCTTCGTGATAAGCAACAATGCGTTTTTCTTCGGGAGAGATGATCTTGTTCTTTTTCTCCAAACCACCAATAACACGATCAATCGCATCCTGGAAATCCTGCATATCAACCGCTTCCTTATTTTTACGGGCTGCTATCAAAGCGGCTTCGTTACAAACATTGGCAATTTCGGCACCGGCAAAGCCCGGTGTTTGTGCCGATAGTTTTTTAGCATCAACACCTTCGGCCAGTTTAACCGGCTTTAAGTGTACTTTAAATATTTGCTCGCGGCCTATCAAATCAGGTTTATCAATAGATACCTGCCTGTCAAAACGGCCGGGGCGTAATAACGCAGAGTCTAATACATCAGGCCGGTTGGTAGCTGCAAGAATGATGATACCAGAATCGGTACCAAAACCATCCATCTCAACCAATAACTGGTTCAATGTATTTTCGCGTTCGTCATTACCGCCTACCATATTGTTTTTGCCACGGGCACGGCCAATGGCATCAATCTCATCAATAAATATGATACACGGCGCTTTATCTTTTGCCTGGCGGAACAAGTCGCGAACACGCGAAGCGCCCACACCTACAAACATCTCAACGAAGTCAGACCCTGATAAAGAGAAGAACGGCACCTGGGCCTCGCCCGCTACGGCTTTAGCTAATAAAGTTTTACCTGTACCCGGTGCACCTATTAATAAAGCGCCTTTTGGTATTTTACCACCCAGGTTGGTGTATTTTTTAGGATTGCGAAGAAAATCCACAATTTCCATTACCTCTTGCTTGGCCTCTTCCAGCCCGGCAACATCATTAAAGGTTACTGATACCTGGGCTTCCTTATCAAATAAGGTTGCTTTTGATTTGCCGATATTAAATATTTGTCCGCCCGGGCCACCGCCACCGCCGCCTGTCATGCGGCGCATAATGAATATCCATACGGCAGCAATCAAAACGATCATTACAATGCCCTGTACCAAACCGTTTGATAACAGGCTATCGTGTGTTGTGTAATTAGGGCTTATTTTTTGATTTTCGGCAAAGTTTTTTTGCGCCTGGTTAAGGTCCTGCGTTAAAATTTCGTACGAACCTGTGGTAAATACATACTGCGGGTCGTCTTTTGAAGCACCGAAAGCGGTTTGCGTTTTATTTACATCCGCGTATTGTGGTTTTTTTAAGCTGTCTTTTTTTATGTGGACCTCAACAGCAACCAGGTCGCCGGCTTTATAAGCAACTATGCGCTCCACATCATGCTGATTCAGCATTTGGGTTTGGAACCGGTTAAAATCAATTGGCACCCCACCGTTACTGCCCGAATAAATAGCAAATCCTATAAATACAGCAATAGCAACTAAATAAAGCCACATAAAACCATTTTTAGGTTGTTTAGGGCTTATTTTTTTAGTTGGTATTTTACGTAGTGGCTTTGGCTTCTCTATGTTATTATCCTTCATTTTCTTCATTCAAAATTTACATTTAGCGTTCCGATAGTCCCGATAGCTATCGGGATCGGGACGCAGTTAAGCGCTTTTATAGCTTTTTATTTCGGCATCGCCCCACAATTCCTCTACTCCATAATATTCACGTTTATCGGTCCTGAAAACGTGTATCACAACATTTATATAATCCAGCAATATCCATTCGCCATATTCAAGGCCTTCCTTACGCCACGGCTCCTGTTGTAAAGCTTTAAAAATTTCATCTTCAATACTATTGGCAATTGCTTTAACCTGTGTGGATGAGTCGGCGTGGCATATTACAAAGTAATCGGTCACAGAACTGTTTATGTTACGGAGGTCTAACCTGACAATGTCATTTCCTTTTTTTTCCTGTATGCCATGTATGGCTAACTCAGAAATGTAAGCTGATTCATTTATCGCTTTATTTTTTACCATCAAAAAGAATTAGTTTTGAACGTTTTTGAGTTTAACATTATTATAACATTGCAAAATAACACAATTTCGGCATTATTTGTTGGACAAAATTTACTGACATTAAAAGAAGTTGACTCTACCAACAATTTCCTTAAAAACTTATTGTCAAATTCCAAGCCATTGCCTGAAGGAACGGTCATTATGGCAGAACGTCAATTTGCGGGCCGCGGGCAGCAGGAAAACAAATGGCATAGCGAACCGGGCAAAAATTTAACATTTAGCTTATTACTTAATCCTGCATTTTTAGCTATTTTAAACCAGTTTGACCTGACGCGGGCCATTAGCCTGGGTGTTTTTGATGCTTTAAAGCCGATATTGGGCGATCAGTTAAAAATAAAATGGCCCAATGATATTTATTATGGCGACAAGAAGCTTGGCGGTATGCTGATAGAGAATATGATAAATGGCAGACAAATAAAAAACTCCATTGTCGGTATTGGCATCAATGTTAACCAGGAGGATTTCCCGGATGGCGCATCAAACGCAGCCTCTATGAAGCAAATCTTACATGCAGATTATGATTTACGAATTTTATTATCAGAGATTTGCAGCCATATTGAAGGTTGGTATTTGAATTTAAGGGCCGGAAAGGTTTCCTTTGTAAGGAATGAGTATTTAAACCGACTATATTGGGTGAATGAAAACAGGAAGTTTAAAACCCAAAGCGGTGTTTTTGAGGGGACGATCACAAATGTAAGAGACAACGGATTATTGGTTGTAAAAAACAATAATGGTGAGGAAGCCGAGTTTAACCTGAAGGAAATTGAATTTTTAAATAAACAGATATAAACATAAAATGAAAAGATTAATATTAGCAGCAGCCATATTGGCTATAAGCTTTGGCGCAAAGGCGCAAATTGAAGCCCCTGTAAAATGGTCGTACGCGGCTAAGAAAACAAGCGCTACTGAAGCAGTGGTGTTTTTAAAGGCAACCATTGACCAGGGTTGGCATATTTATTCGTTAAATGTAAAGGATGGCGGCCCGATAAAAACATCGTTCACCTTTGCCAAATCGCCGGATTATACTTTAGTGGGTAAGCCGTCAGAGCCAAAGCCCATTACCAAATACGAAAAAACATTCAGCATGAATGTGAGCTATTTTGAAAAGGAAGTGGTTTTTCAGCAAAAAATTAAGCTTAACTCGCCAAACGCATCGGTTGTTAAGGGCAAACTGGAATACATGACCTGTAACGATCATAAATGTTTGCCGCCAGATGATATTGAGTTCTCTATCCCGTTAGGTAAATAATCCGGCTAATATGATACTAACTGCCAGGCGTAATTTTACCCGGAATTTATTACCTCTCTTTATAGCCATTATGGCTTTTTGGCTGGCCGGTATAACCCCTGCCAAAGCCACGCAGCAATCTAAAGCAGATACCACATCATCCGCAGGGGTTACCTTTACAGCTATACCAACTGCTGCCGACACATTGGCTGCCATGAAAAAGCAGCAAAAGGTTAAGGCCGTTGATGCAGCGGTTAAAGCAACCGTAGCGGCCCAGGAAAAGCCAAAAACCCTTTGGGAGATTTTTATTGCCGGGTTTTTAGGCGGCTTCGCGGCATTTTTAATGCCTTGTATTTACCCTATGCTGCCATTAACGGTTAGCTTTTTTACTAAAAAGGCAGGCAGCCGGTCAAAGGCCGTTTTTCAATCGCTGCTGTATGGGTTATCCATCATTGTTATTTATGTTTTTTTAGGATTGTTGATAACAGTGCTGTTTGGGCCATCGGCATTAAATGCTTTGGCAACCAACGGAATATTTAATTTCTTTTTCTTTTTGCTGCTCGTCTTTTTTGGCATATCCTTTTTTGGAGCGTTTGAAATTACATTGCCCAGTTCGTTAGCTAATAAGCTGGATGAAAATTCGGACAAAGGCGGGTTGATCGGCATATTTTTTATGGCATCAACGCTGGTTGTTGTTTCTTTTTCGTGTACGGGGCCTATCATTGGTTCGGTATTGGTTGAGGCGGCTACTAAAGGCGAACGGCTTGGGCCCGCTATTGGCATGTTTGGGTTTTCGTTAGCGCTGGCATTACCGTTTACTTTATTTGCCCTGTTCCCTTCGGCATTAAAGAGCCTGCCAAAATCGGGCGGATGGCTGAATAGTGTTAAAGTTGTGCTGGGATTTATCGAAATAGCTTTCGCTTTAAAGTTTTTATCAAATGTAGACCTGGCTTATCATTGGAACTGGTTTGACCGCGAGATATTTTTATCGCTCTGGATAGCTATTGGCCTGTTAATGGGATTATATTTAATAGGAAAAATAAAATTTGCGCATGACAGCGAGTTAACGCACCTGTCAGTGCCGCGTACGTTTATATCCATCATAGTTTTTGCGTTTGTGATTTACATGATACCGGGATTATGGGGCGCGCCGTTAAAGTCTATCAGTGCATTTTTACCACCGTTGAGTACGCAGGATTTTGACCTTTCGGCAGGGGTTGGTACGGCACCGGCGGTTTCGGCCAACACATCCGACATCAAAACAAAAAAATACGAAGAGCTTTTTAAGCGGATGCCTAAAGTAAAAGGTATAGCCGACTGGTATGATTATGACCAGGCCATTGAAGTGTCCAAACAGCTGCATAAACCCATAATGATAGATTTTACAGGGTGGAACTGTGTTAACTGCCGAAAAATGGAGGCAAACGTTTTCCCTAACCCCGAGGTTTTAAAAAGGCTTCAGAATGATTTTGTAATACTGCAGCTGGTTATTGATGATAAAACAGAATTGCCTGTTGCAGAGCAATTCAAATCAACCACTACAGGCAAAAACATTACCACACTGGGCGGCAAATGGCTCGACCTGGAAGAAGCAAAATACAACTCAAACGCGCAGCCTTTTTATGTGATCATCAATGAAAAAGGCGAAACCCTGGTACCGCCGCAGGGGGCCAATTTTGATGTTAATGAGTTTAAAAACTATTTAGATAGCGGGATAGCCGCTTATAAAAAGTAAGCAACAAATTACCTATTGGTTGGTATTATAAAACCCTCTTTTGCAATTGCAAAAGAGGGTTTTTGATTTTCGTTTAGTGTAACCAATACACTTGTTGCAGAAAAATAACACACGGTTAAAATTTTAGTATAAATTTGCGCCAATAAAACCGTTGGCCACCCATGACGCAAATTAAAAGGATCGGAGTTTTAACATCAGGCGGCGACTCGCCGGGAATGAATGCAGCCATAAGGGCAGTAGTTCGTACGGCTATTTATTATGACCTGGAAGTTACGGGCATTTATCGTGGTTATCACGGTTTGATAAAAGGAGAGTTTGCCACAATGGACCGTAAATCGGTTTCGAACATTATACAGCGTGGCGGAACCATATTAAAAACTGCACGCAGCAATTCATTCCGGACTTTTGAGGGGCGGCAAGCTGCTTATGATCAATTACAAAAAAACAATGTTGATGCTTTAATAACTATAGGCGGCGATGGCACCTTCAGGGGAGCAGAAACTTTTGGAAAAGAGTTTGATTACCCCATAATGGCTATGCCCGGCACAATTGATAATGACCTGATAGGCACCGATTTTACCATAGGGTATGATACGGCCATAAACACCGCTATTGAAGCAATAGATAAAATAAGGGATACGGCCGAATCGCACGCGCGCTTATTTATTGTTGAAGTAATGGGGCGCGACTCGGGCCTTATTGCTTTGCGTACGGGCATTGGCGCAGGGGCTGAGAATGTTTTGATACCCGATACCAGTTCGAACATGAGCGCTTTATTTGACCGTTTAGAGAATGGGCGTAAGGACAAATCATCAAGAATAGTTATCGTTGCCGAGGGCGAAGAACCCGGAACGGCTTTTGAAATTGGCCGGGTAATAAAAGAGAAATATCCAAACTATGATACCCGTGTTTCGGTATTAGGGCATATACAGCGCGGCGGCAGGCCAAGCTGTATGGACCGTGTACTGGCAAGCCGTTTAGGTGTAGCTGCGGTGGAGGGTTTAAAGGATGGCAGGCGCAGTGAAATGGTAGGCCTGGTGCATGATGATGTTGTTTATACCCCATTAGAGCAAGCCGTAAAACATCATATAGATATCAACCCGCAATTTTTGAAGATAGTGGAGATATTGTCGTTGTAGGACCTCTCTCTATTCCTTTACCCGCAAAATTAAAAGCATAAATTTGCAGGGATGATATTCAGGCTTGACGAACGTTTAGTATTCCCTGACCCTGAACTGGCCGAGCCGGATGGTTTGCTTGCGGTAGGCGGCGACCTGTCGACCGAACGCTTGCTGCTGGCCTATAAAAGCGGCATATTCCCCTGGTACAGTGATGATACGCCCATTTTATGGTATTCGCCGCATGAACGGTTTGTAATTTATGCTGACGGGTTGAAAGTGTCCACCAGCATGAAGCGATTTTTGCGCAAAGAGCCTTTTGTTATCACCATAAATAAAAACTTTGAAGGTGTAATTGAGGCTTGTTCGTCTATCGAAAGAAAGGACCAGGATGGTACGTGGATAACAGGAGATATGAAAAGCGCTTATATAAAATTGCACCGGGAGGGTTATGCTAACTCTATTGAGGTATGGCAGGGTGATGAATTAGTTGGCGGAATGTATGGTATACCCGTAGGTAATGTGTTTTGTGGCGAGAGCATGTTTAGCCGGGTGAGCAACGCGTCAAAGGCAGCATTGATCCACGCGTGCGGACTTTATAAGATGATAGATTGCCAGATGCCTACCGAGCATTTGGCTTCTATGGGCGGGAGGATGATAAGCAGAAAAGAATATATGGATGCTTTGTTAATGGTATAATTGGATTGATTAACTTTAGTCCCTGAAAAGACTTACGAAGTTTTCAAAACTTCGTAAGTCTGCTTATCGACTATGCAGCAACCCAACACAAAAGAACGAGTAATTTTAGGCATTGACCCCGGCACAGCGGTAATGGGGTATGGTTTAGTTAGAGAGATTGGCACAAAGACCGAATTGATAAGCCTGGGTGTGGTGAAAATGGATAAGATAGACGACCACATGCTAAAGTTGCAACGCATATTTGAAAAAACCGTTGCCCTTATTGATAATTATAAACCTGATTGCCTGGCTATTGAGGCCCCATTTTATGGCAAAAACATACAGGTAATGTTAAAGTTGGGCCGTGCGCAGGGGGTGGCAATGGCAGCTGCGTTATCGCGCAATATCGAGGTTACGGAGTACTCCCCGCGCAAGATCAAACAATCTATCACCGGTAATGGTAACGCTACCAAAGAACAGGTGGCCGCTATGCTGCAGAACTTGTTGAGCTTTAAAGAAACGCCCGATTTTTTGGATGCTACAGATGGCCTGGCTGTTGCGGTATGCCATTCGTTTCAAAAAATGCCGATGGGGAAAACCGGCAGTAAAAAATCATATTCGGGCTGGGATACTTTTGTAAAGGATAATGCGAAGAGAATTATTTAATGTGCAGATGTGCGGATGTGCAAATATGCAGATGAAGAATGATGTTAGTTATTAAATATTATTCAAAATAATTTGCACATCTGCATATCCACGCATCTGCACATCTAAAACACTTCGCGTATTTTTTTTGCAGTTGCTTCCAATTCTTCAGCAGTAAAACTCAGCTTAGGGCGGGAGAAATCCAGATCGCTAACCTTGTTCATGGGTATTAAATGGATATGCGCGTGGGGTACTTCCAAACCAATAACCGCAACACCGATGCGCTTGCAGCTGATGGCTTTTTTTAAGCCTGTGGCAACAATTTTAGCAAAAATTTGCAAGCCGGTATAGGTTTCATCATCCAGATCGAAAAGATAATCCACTTCCTTTTTGGGTATAACCAGCACATGGCCCTCGGCAAGCGGGGCAATATCCAGGAACGCCAAAAACTCAACGCTTTCGGCCACTTTATAAGCGGGTATTTCGCCTGCTACTATTTTGGAAAAGATGGTCATAGTTAGTTAATTAGTGATTAGAGATTAGTTAATTAGTTGCATTGGCGATTAGAGAGGCGATAGGCTTAATTAACTAATCTCTAATCACCAATCACTAACGACTTATCTCTAATATCTCGAACTCTATTTTTCCTGCCGGAACGGTGATCTCGGTTTTTTCGCCTACCTTTTTGCCTAACAGGCCCTTCGCAATAGGCGATGCTACGGATATTTTACCCGTCTTCATATCCGCTTCGCTTTCTGACACCAGCTGGTAGCTCATGGTCATATTATTGTTAAGGTTTTTTATCTTAACAATAGATAGCGCCAGTACTTTAGAAGTATCCAGCTTTGATTCATCCAATATCCTTGCATTGGCAACAGCCTCCTGCATTTGCGAAATTTTAGCTTCGTGCAGGCCCTGCGCTTCTTTAGCGGCATCATATTCGGCGTTTTCAGACAGGTCGCCCTTATCGCGCGCCTCGGCAATGGCCTTTGAAATATTACTACGGCCGGTAGTTTTTAAATACTGTAATTCTTCCTTTAATTTTTCTAAACCTTCCCTGGTATAGTAAGATACCTCTGACATAACACACGTATTAATTTTAGTTAATTCTTCTCAAAAAAAAACCGCCCTCCCTGTTCTAAGAAGGACGCAATGACTTTAAAAACAAACAAGACTATATGGGCCGTGCCTACATAGTCTTGTTTTAAGTAGAACGAAGATAAGGGATTTAAATTTTAATCTCCAAATTTTTTGCGCGATTATATTTAGCCGACCAGGTTTAAAGCGATAAGTTTTGAGGCCATAACTTCGCTTATTCTTCGGTAGGAATCAAAGGTCCAGCCGGCAACGTGCGGGGTTAATATTACTTTATTTGATTGTTTTAACTCTTCAAACCATTCCTGTTGGGCCATGGCGGGAAATTTCTCCACTTCAAGCACATCTAAGCCAGCACCTAATATTTTGCCCTGTTTAATGGCGTTTAGTACCGCCTTTACTTCGGCTACCTTGCCGCGCGATGCATTGATAAAGAATATGGGCTTTTTAAAGTGGAACAGGTATTCGTCATTCACCAAGCCTTTGGTTTCGGAAGTTAGGGGGACGTGGAGGCTCAATACATCGCTATGTTTCACAATTTCTTCCATGCTTACCTCGCGGGCGTATTTGTCAGAGAAGCCGGTTTTATATTTATCGTAAGCGATCACATTTACATCGAAGCCGGATAGCTTTTTGGCAAAACTTTTACCCATAAAACCATAGCCTATAATGCCGACGGTTTTGCCCTTTAGTTCATAACCACGGTTGGCTTCCCGCTTCCATTGCCCGGCACGTATCTCGGCGTCGGCAACAATAAAATTATTCATTAAGGCGAGTAATAAGCCAACACAATGTTCGCCAACGGCATCCATATTACCTTCGGACGCGTTGATGAGTTGAATACCTTTTTGCGCGGCATAAGCTTCATCAATATTATCCAGCCCGGCACCGGCACGGCAAACAAAACGCAGGTTTGGGGCGGCATCAATTACAGCCTTATCTACGTTAAATTTTGACCGGATAACCAATCCGGCATAGCCACTGATAATTTGCAAGGCTTCATCGAGCTTTATAGTTGGCTGGTAATCGCATTGGTAACCTGCCGCTTCCACCTGCTCCATAAAGATGGGGTGGATATCATCGGCAATAAGGATTTTGTTGTTTGAATTCATTTGTTAGTTAGAAAGGCCAAAGATCAAAATTTATTTTTCTTGGGATCTCTTCGATTATCCCAAAAAGTAACTAATAGGATTTCCGATTCCTTGACCAGGTAAAATAAAGAGTTTTGTTTTCCGATAACGGCCTTTCTGATTCTTTTATGGTTTGATGCTTTAAACAAATAAGGCTGGTGGGAGATATTGGATATAATAGATTCAACTTTATTACTAAACGCAATCGCTTCCTTGTCTGTCCAATTTTCCTTCAGATAAGATATGACGTTTTCATAAGTAGCCTTAGCCTCTTTTGACCATTTAACCGTTAAGGCCATACTTGTTCTTAACGTCCTGCATTACCCAATTGTGCTCATACACCTCTCCGGCTTCTATTTCCTTGAGGCCTTTTTCTATACTGTCCTTAACATATTGGGGTAAATCGTCATAAAAATCATTACCTCGTTTTTTAAAAACGGCCTTTATTTCATTAATAACTTCACGGCTTTCTGTTTCCAATAAAAGCTTTACTAACTCAATTTTTTCAGTTTGTAAGTCCATATTCAAATATACGCAACAAATTACAAAACGGAATAAGGCAATATCATCTTAGTACTAAAATTCGCAAACATTTCGTTAATAATCATGTATCTTATTTAGTAAGCTATGAGAACCATGAAATTCAGAAAACTTCGTTCGGATATAAAGCTGCAGGTTCAAAAACTTTCGCAGGAGGGCCTTCAACAAATATTTGACCGCATTGACCAGCTAAATATTAAAAAAGGCGTAGATAAAATGGGCCTTGAAAAGTTTATTGACCAATGCGCTTATTTGGCAGCCGGCTCGGGTGTTATTTCGGGCAGTGGCGGGATGCTCACCATGATAGTAGGCATGCCTGTAGATTTTGTGAACCTTGTAACACAGCAATTCAGGGTAACCATGGCTATTATGTACCATAACCGGGGCGATTATCAAATAAGCTTTGCTGATTTTATGTCGTTGATTGCCACATCGCTTAAAGTGGAAGCCGGGATAACCATCACCAAAACAATGATGGAAGGCGTTGCCGAAAAGTTATTGCTTTTATTAGGTACCCGTACAGCCGAAAGAATGGTGCCCGTAGTTGGCGCAGTAATTGGCGGCACCGCTAATTATTTGTTTATTAAACGCATGGCATCGTCTGTAAAGAAAATGCAGTTGGCCTGGGAACCTGCTGTGATTACAGTGAATTGATAATTGACGATTGGATCTGATATAATTCTGTAAATTTACGTTTAGGCTATTCAACGCTTGAAATTCGTTCCCCCAAAGAAATTGTAGGCAATGAAAACGAAAGATAAAAAAGTAAAGGATTTTGATACAGTCAAAATTTTCAGAGAGATAAAAGATAAAATATCTGCCGATATTAAAGATATGAACTTTGAACAATTGTCAGTCTATCTTGATAAAAACAAGTTAAGCCCTAAAAATTAACGGGACTATCTGTTCGCTGTAATCTGCTTAGTCAAATTAACAAAATCCGCCACACTTAATCGCTCGGCACGCAGATCAAGCAATGGCTCTTCGGTCATTTTTTCTTTGTTAATGAGCGACGATAAAGCATTACGCAATGTTTTCCGGCGCTGGTTAAACCCGGCTTTTACTACCTGCCAGAATAACTTCTCGTCACAGTCTAACTGCAGGGTTTCATTTCGCGTTAAGCGGATAACGGCGGACAATACCTTTGGCGGGGGATTAAATACGCCTGCTTTTACGGTAAATAGATACTCCACCTTGTAGTAGGCTTGCAAAAACACGCTGAGTATACCGTACTCTTTGCTGCCGGGTTTGGATGCGCAACGCTCGGCAACTTCTTTTTGGAACATACCTACCACCTCAACTACCTGCTGGCGGTTATCCAGTACCTTGAATAATATTTGTGAGGAGATATTGTAGGGAAAATTGCCGATGATACCCAGCGGGCCATCAAATATTGCAGCAAAATCAAGCTCCAAAAAATCGGCATTAATAAGCTTACTGCCCAATTTGGGATATTTCTTTTGCAGGTATTCGTATGATTCAGTATCTATATCGATGAGAGAAACCTCGTAATCTGTCTTCTCTAACAGGAAATCGGACAGGATGCCCATGCCGGGGCCAACCTCCAGTACCTGCCGGTATTTATTTTCGGGGCGCAGGCTTTCAACAATTTTAGCGGCTATGTTTTTATCCGTAAGAAAATGCTGACCTAAATGCTTTTTTGCCCTAACCAACGTCATTATTAATCAAATATATCCGCAAATTAAGTCATATTTGTGGTTTAAGCGGGTACATTAAGCTTAAAATGTTTTTATTTGCATTGGTAAAGCTAAAGGCTGAAAGCAGAAAGCTCCAAGCAAAACCTAATAAGGTGGCAAATTAAAGCCCCTAATATTAATCAGCGAAATCCGAGTAAATCGGTGCAATCATACTATGGATAAAATTAAAATAGGTATCAGTATTGGCGATGTAAACGGTATTGGGTTAGAGATCATAATAAAGACCCTGGCCGATCCGCAGATCTATAATTATTGCACACCAATAGTTTATGCACATACAAAAGTTGCCTCTTTTTACCGCAAATTAACCGGGATTAGCGAGCTTAATTTTAACGTAATAGGCAATGCCTCAAACGCGCAGCCTAAACGGGCAAACATGATAAATTGCTGGGAAGAAGATGTAAAGATAGAGCCGGGCGTTTTGAATAAAGAAGTTGGCAAATACTCTTTCTTATCGCTTGAAAAAGCTACTGCCGACCTGATCAGGGGCGATATAGCAGCGCTGGTAACCGCACCCATACACAAAGATAATATCCAAAGTGAGGAGTTTAACTTTCCCGGCCATACCGAATATTTGCAGGCCCAGGATGGCGCAGCCGATTCATTAATGTTTTTGGTGAGCGATACCTTAAGGGTTGGCGTTGTTACGGGGCATATCCCCATAGCTAAAGTAGCCGAAAGCCTCACTGCCGAAAAAATAGTTGCCAAGCTAAAGCTGATGAATGCCAGCTTAAAAAATGATTTCTGGATACGTAAACCTAAAATTGCGGTATTGGGATTGAACCCGCACGCAAGTGATAACGGCCTTATCGGCAATGAAGAAGAAACTGTTATCACTCCTGCCATTGAAGCGGCAAGGGAGCAGGACGTACTGGCTTTTGGCCCGTACGCTGCCGATGGGTTTTTTGCCAATGGCACCTATTTGCAATTTGATGCCGTGCTGGCCATGTACCACGACCAGGGGCTGATACCCTTTAAACAGATCGCATTTGAGTCGGGCGTTAATTTTACGGCAGGGTTAAAGTTTGTCCGCACATCGCCGGACCATGGTACAGCATTTGACATCGCGGGTAAAAATGAAGCTTCGGAGATTTCCTTCCGCGAAGCCATATTTACCGCTTTACATATTGTTAAGCACCGGGCAGAGGGCGCAGAGTTGGCCGAAAACCCATTGGTGTTTGCTAAACTGAGCCGCGACAGGGATTAATTTAACTGTTTGAAAATCACACCAAATAATTTTCTTATTTGCTTTATTTCGTGGTATATTTGATATAACCAGTTATCAATTATACCCTTTATGAAAAAAGTTTTAGATATCCTTACCCGTAAAGGCGGCAGCGTAATTGCTATTGACGCCGGTACATCTGTTTTAGATGCCTTAAAGCTGATGTCGGAAAAAAATATTGGTTCGGTAATTATTACAGAGAACGGGGAATACCTGGGCCTGTTAACCGAAAGAGATTATGCGCGGAAGGTGATCCTACGAGGAAAATCCTCAGAAGAAACTACGGTGCGCGAAATTATGAGCACCGGGCTGCCCAGAATAATGCCCGACAGCTCTATCGAAACCTGTATGCATATCATGAGCGAAAGCAATATCCGTTACCTGCCTGTTTTTAGGGAGGACGAGCTTTGTGGTATCATATCCATTAATGACGTAGTTACCGAAACCATCTTATCGCACGAGGCAACTATTGAGCATTTGAAAAGTTATATACAGTCGTAAAAGGTTAGCGACTATATGATATATGCAGAGTCTTGAACTTAGGTAAATCCATGTGTTTTATACATGAACTTCGCCAATATACTGCTACCCCGCATTTTTTTCCTATCTTGCGTACCACACAAAAAGTACAGTGACATTCCAGGATTTTAATTTCAACGAGCATTTATCAGACGGCCTCAACAGTATGGGGTATATTACCCCAACCCCAATCCAATCTATGGCGATACCGCTTATTTTGGAAGGCAAGGACCTGATAGCCTGCGCCCAAACAGGCACCGGCAAAACAGCAGCCTTTTTATTGCCTGTTTTAGAACAGATTGGCAGAACCGAAAAGCATCAAACCAGTACGCTTATACTTACACCAACACGTGAGTTGGCACAGCAGATCGATCAACAGGTAGAAGGTTTGGCTTATTTTACGGGCATCAGCTCGATAGCTGTTTTTGGCGGCGGCGATGGCCATGTATATGAGCAACAGCGGCGCGGCATACAAAACAATGTAAATATTATTATTGCCACACCGGGCAGGCTGATAGCCCACCTTACATCGGGCGTATTAAAGCTTAGCCATATTAGTCATTTAATACTGGACGAGGCCGACCGTATGCTGGACATGGGTTTTTCGGATGATATTATGCGTATCATCAGCTACCTGCCAAAGGAACGGCAAACGCTGTTATTTTCTGCAACCATGCCGGGGCGAATACGTAACCTGGCTAAATCGGTATTAAGAAACCCCGAACAGATCAATATTGCTTTGTCACAACCAGCTGTTGGCATAGATCAGCAGATTTATAAGGTACACGATCAGCAAAAAACACCGCTGTTGCTGCACCTGCTAAAATATGGCAATTATGTAAGCACCATCGTTTTTGCTTCTCGTAAAGAGATCGTAAAGGCGTTGGGTAAAGAATTAAAGGCGGCCCATATTAATGTGGCGGCCTTTCACTCAGACCTGGAACAAAAGGAACGCGAAGAGATACTGCTAAAATTCAAAAACCGCCAGATACCGGTTATCATCGGCACCGATGCCCTTTCGCGCGGTATTGATGTGGAGGGGATAGACCTGGTTATTAATTATGATGCGCCGGGCGACCCGGAGGATTATATCCACCGTATTGGCCGTACTGCACGTGCCGAAACTACCGGGACAGCCATCACCTTTGTAAATCACCGTGATGAGCGTAAGTTGAAAAGCATAGAGGACCTGATCGATAAGCCTATTAAGATAATGACGCCACCCGAAGAATTGGCGGGTATACAGGAAGTGCGGCGCGAACATTCAACCGGTGGCCGTGATGGCAATCGGAACCGGGGTAAGAAGCGTCCCTGGCAAAAGAAATAACCAAATATACCGTGCTATGAATACCATCCTTAAAATAGCAGCAATAACCGTATTTACTTTATCGGCAGGAAAATCACTTGCCCAAAGTGATCTCCAAAAAACGACATCCGGCAACCCTATTTTCCCGGGCTGGTATGCCGACCCCGAGGCTAAGATATTCGGCAAAACCTATTGGGTTTATCCTACCTATTCGGCACCGTATAACCAGCAGGTTTTTATGGATGCCTATTCGTCTACCGACCTGGTGCATTGGATCAAACACCCTTCAATTGTTGATTCTAACTCGGTAAGATGGGTTAAAAAAGCCTTATGGGCACCCGCTATAACTGAGAAAGGCGGTAAGTATTACCTTTTTTTCGGCGCTAATGATATTCATGATGATACTAAAGAAATAGGCGGCATAGGCGTAGCGGTAGCCAACAAACCCGAAGGGCCGTTTAAAGATTATTTAGGCAAGCCGCTCATTGGCAAAATAGTTAACGGCGCGCAACCTATAGACCAGTTTGTTTTTAAAGATACCGACGGGCAATATTATATTATTTACGGCGGCTGGGGGCATTGCAATATCGCGAAGCTAAAAAATGACTTTACCGGCGTTGCTCCTTTTGCTGATGGGGAAACCTTTAAATCAATCACCCCCGAAGGTTATGTTGAGGGGCCGGTGATGTTTAAACGCAACAATAAATATTACCTGATGTGGAGCGAAGGCGGCTGGACCGGCCCAAACTACCGCGTAGCCTACGCCATTGGCGATACCCCGTTTGGCCCGTTTAAACGTATAGATGTTGTGTTAAAGCAGGACCTAAGCATTGCCACAGGCTCTGGCCATCATTCCGTTATCAATATCCCCGGAACAGAGGATTGGTACATTGTTTACCACCGCCGCCCGCTGGGCGAAAGGGATGGCAATCATCGTGTGGTTTGTATTGACAAAATGTACTTTGATACCGAAGGGCATATCCTGCCGGTTAAGATAACTAATGAGGGGGTTGAAGCCCGGGTGATAAAATAGAAAGCGCCATACTTCGCGATCGTTTCTTTAATAGAAAGACTTACGAAGTTTTTAAAACTTCGTAAGTCTGACAGGGTAAATTACTACCTCGTTTTCTCTTTCATCGGCTTATCCGTCTTCTTAACCTCGCTGGCATTCTTCACATATTTATCCAGCCAGGTACCCATTTCCCAAAGCATGTGTAATAAGTTTTCTTTGCCGCGATAGCTGTGCGCTTCGTAAGGAAGAAAAACAAACCGTACCGTACCGCCATAACCTTTTATAGCCGCAAACAACCGCTCGCTGTTAATAGGGAACGTGCCCGAGTTGTCATCGGCATCGCCATGTATCAATAAAATAGGTGTTTTGATCTTATCAGCAAAGCTGAAAGGGCTCATGTCATAGTACAATTGCGGGTCGTCCCAATAAGTACGGTCCTCATTTTGGAAACCAAATGGCGTTAATGTACGGTTGTAGGCACCACTACGGGCAATGCCGGCTTTAAACAGGTTGGTATGCGCCAATAAGTTAGCCGTCATAAAAGCGCCGTAACTATGGCCGCCAACGGCAACACGATTACGGTCGCCCACGCCCATGTCTGATAGTTTATTGATGGCCGCTTCGGCGTTTAGCTTTAACTGCTCCACAAAAGTATCATTTGGCTTTTTGCCGTCTTTGGCTACAATAGGCATTTCGGCATTGTCTAAAATGGCATAGCCCTGCGTAACCCAAAATACCGGCGAGGCCCAGCTGATTGTGATAAACTTATTTTGCGAACCACGTATTTGCGCCGCATCGGCTGCCGAATTAAATTCGCGTGGGTAGGCCCATATTAAAACCGGCAACGGCCCGTCTTTTTCTTTGTTATAGCCTTTTGGCAGGTACAGGTCGCCGGTTAGGTCAACACCGTCTGCGCGTTTGTAGGATATTTTTTGCTTGCTAACGCCAACCAGTTGGGGGTATGGGTTTTTAAATGCGGTTAAAGCAACATCCGGCGTTTTTTGCGATAAGTTTTTAATGTAATAATTAGGCACTTCGGTTTGCGATTCTTTGCGGGTAAGCACAATTAACTTATCCGGGTCTATTACATCAACCACTTCCTCAAAAGAGCCCTCTTTACTGCGCCAGATGATCTCGTTTTGTTTGGTGCCGAGGTCGAACTTGGCTAAAAATGGAAGGTCTCCTTTTGGCGACGAACCGGTTACATTATTCATCAATAATTTTGTACCGTTATCAACCGGGTAAATTACCGGCCGTCCAAATTTGTTTTTAGCGGTAACCGCGGTGCCGGGGTTGGTATAGGCATCGGTTTCATTACGCTCATACAGTTTTTCTAACGCGCCTGTTGATGGGTTAAAGCGGTTGGTGCGGGATAGCTGTTTAGAGCGCAACGCTTCACTAACCAACGCCAGCGTAGGTGTACCCCATTGCGTACCGCGATAGCGCATTGTTGTTTTAAACAATTGCTTTGGTTCGCCGCTAAAAGGCGCGTTAAGCTCAAAAACGGCATCGTGATAATCTACTTTCTTTTTTATCAACCCGCTGTCTAAAGGATGGCACCAGGTTATGGTAGCGGCTTCATCGCCGCGCCACGTAAAATCGCGGTCGACGTTTTGCACGTTATCGTTTCCGGATGGGCGTCCCTCTGTAGATGGCAGTTCGGCCAGCATTTTTACCGTTTTGCCTTTTAAATCGGTTATGGTAACGGTTGACGGGAAGCCACCGGCAGTAACCAAATAAGAGAAAGGTTTGCGGATAGTACGCATCATCATATATTTTTTGTCGGGCGACAGGCTGATATTATCATAGATGGCCGGTTTATTGATCGGAGTTTCTACCCCGGCCCGATTTTCGACCAATTGCGAAGTGGCATAAAACGCGAATAACTGCTCGTCATAAGGCGATTTGATCAGATCCTCGAAAGTAGCGCTTGGCGCGGCCTTGCCTAAATTTTCCTGGATGGTTGGCCCTTTTGGCATTAATGATTTTTGCGGGGCCATGCTTGCCGCTTTAGTTATGGTATGATATAACAGCGATTGGTCGTCTATCCAGGCAATACCACTGCCCAGTATAACATTTAAAGGCGCTTTGTTAACTTTCATGGCTTTTTTGGTGGCGATATCAATTACATAAAGATCAACCCCTTTTGGATTGGTTTGCGTAAAGGCGACTTTTTTCTCGTTAGGGCTCCAGCTCATATTGCCTGCCCGTAGGGGCTGTGGCAAACCGGCTACAGTAAAGGTTTGCCCGCTTTTAATATTTTTCAGCGTAAAGCCGTTGGTATAGTTTTGCCTGCTTGGCGAAAAGTTTTCGGGATTAATACGTAAACCGGCTATCCTTAATTCGGGCATGGCCAACTCAGCTACCGATGGGTAGGAAGTATGGTCGGCCAGTAAAAGCCATTCGGCTTTTGAGGATATACTTACCGTTGGCGTTGGTTTGGCTAATAGCAGGTCGGCAATTTCTTTTGGCGGTGTTTGGTAGCTTACTGCATCCTGTGCTTTAACTTGAAAAGCAGCCAGCAGTAGTAAAACGGGGAGTAATAATTTTTTCATAATAAAGTCAGTTTGGTTTGAGACAGGTAATTTACAAAATGTATTTATTCAAAAGTAATATTATCTAAAATATTCAGAATGAATTTATTAACCGTTATGCCTTTTGAACGCACCAGGTAGTCATACAACGCAAATTTTGAACGTTGGTGGTCTTTATAGGTTCGTATAACGCGCCAAGCTCGTTTGTATAGTTCAGCAGTGTTTGCTGGTTAACCAAAAACCGCTCGGAGCCATCGGGCAATAAATACCTGCAGTTGCCTAATGGCTGTACCCGGGTTTCTATACCAATATCCGATGCCAGCCTCGCAAAGAAATAACCGCCCGGCTTCAATACGCGGAACATGGAGCGCAGCATGGCGTCAAAATGCTGTTCGTCTTTTGCAAAGTGTAATACCGCGCTACAGATAACCAAATCAAAAGAAGCATCATCATAAGGCAAGTCTTCGGCGCCGGCAACTGCAAAGTTTTGTTGCGGGTTGTTTGGCGCCAAAGCTGCCGCTAACTCTTTAACTGCTGCAATGGCCTGTGGGTTGGGGTCGATGCCAAACACTTCGTAGCCGTTTCGCAAAAAATAAAACAAGTTACGGCCGCCACCGCAGCCGGCGTCCAGCACCTTTTTGCAATTATCATATCGGCCTTTTAGTAGCTGATCGAAAAGGTAGATGTCAATATTGCCGTATGTTTTTTGAAGGGTGTTTTGCATGGGATTTAAAAGTAGTCAATATTTATTCCCGCTCAAATAAACCGGGCAGTTATCAATTAGCGTAAATTACGGTAAACCGTAATAAAGCATAAAGAAAATTCCGTTTTTTTACGCTGAATTTACAGGTTTAAAAAACCCAGCAAAAAGATGGCCGGCTATTACTTATTTCATAAAACGGGCACATGATACGATTGATGCTAATTATACTGTTTTTCCTTATTTCGCTATTGGCTGTATTTAAAGCGCCACAATATCATTTATGGTTGCTGGCTATTGCGGTAACCGAATTTCCATGGGTGTTTATCAGTATTGTTTTGATCTTATTGGCTGCGGGTTATTGGGCACAGAAATATCAATTGGCTTCCACGCTGATAGGATTAGTGGCTTTAATATTATTCCTATCGCCAATTGTGAGGGCACAGGTTGTTGCTTCCACCTTAAAACAAAATTTTACTGCCGTTTTTGGTTCAGACAGCATAGATAAGCTACAGCCGCCATTTACTTTTGGGGGCATGTTTAAAGGTGATCCAAAGCCTGTCGCGGTTAAAACCTTGACGTATGTAAAATATGCAGATACGGCTATGACGCTGGATTTTTATCCGGCACAAACCAATGGAAAAAGGCCCTGTGTAATTGTAGTACACGGCGGCTCATGGAGCAGCGGCGACAGCAAGCAATTGCCCGAATTAAATAGCCATTTGGCAAATGCGGGTTATAATGTGGCATCTGTTAATTACCGCATGGCGCCTAAATGGCAATGCCCCGCGCCTGTAGAGGATATACAAAATACCCTGAAATACCTGCGGCAACATGCAGATGAATTAAAGATCGACACCAATAATTTTGTTTTACTGGGCCGGTCGGCGGGAGCGCAGATAGCCTTACTGGCGGCTTATACTTTGCATGATGCGGCTATAAAAGGAGTAGTGGATTTTTATGGCCCCGCGGATATGGTTTGGGGCTATTCTGTTCCATCGAGCCCTTTAATTATGGATTCGCGCAAAGTTATGAGGAATTATTTAGGCGGCCCTTATCAGCAGGTTCCGCAAAATTATGTAGCCAGCTCGCCTATCGAGTTTATAGACAGGCAATCGCCGCCTACGTTAATTATTCATGGCGGTAACGATGTGCTGGTGGCTTATGAACATAGCCGCCGCCTGGATGAAAAGTTGGACCAATACGGCATTAAACATTACTGGCTTAAATTGCCCGGGGCCACCCACGGGTTTGATTTTAATATTAACGGGCCAGGCGGGCAATTATCTACTTATGCGGTTGATCGGTTTTTAAAAGCGGTTTGCCAGCCAGTCCCCCGATAAAAATGAAAAACTCCTTTAAACCCCCTCCTGACGTGGATGTTTTTGCCGTGTCCGAGCAAAAAAATTAATATAACCACGGGTTTTCAAAACGCAATCCGATGATATTTTTAAAATCTGCTGTATTACGTGTAAGTAGTATATAATTATGCACAATAGCTGTTGCTGCAACTACTGCATCGGGTAACTTCATCTTATATTGTTGCCTTAAAGCAATAGTTTGCTCAATGATTTCTTCACTTAAGTTTATAACAATAGCATTATCAACAAAAGGTTTGAGTTTTAAAAGCTGTGCAGGTGTAGCATTATACCAACCAAGTAGTTCAATGCGGGTTATTACAGAAATAATACCCGGTAATTCATCAATTGCAGAAGCGGCATTGGGTGGAAGCTGGTTGCTTAAATGGCCAATAATCACATTGGTATCTATCAGGAATCCCTTTCCCATTCTTCCCTGGATTTTTTAACGTACTCCTGCAAGTCATTTCCTTCTGCCTCCGATAATATCCCCCTGAAAGCTGCCATGGTTTTTACCGCCAACGGATTTTCTTCTACCAACTCATCAACCGGATAATACATAACTTCAAGTTTTCTACCCACATAATCAGACGGAATAGATAACTTAACATTTGTATCGGCAGGTGTTATTATTGTACGTACCATGATCAAATTTACAATTTTGGTTTGTTATTCCCAAAATATACTTCTTTAACGGAATAATACCCTCACAAACACATTTTTCAAATACAATTTTTTTAATAAATATATTTCCTTACCTTTGCGTCCCCGCTGAAAGAAACTCCGGGGACAATGTTGAACACATAAAAGTAAAGAAATGGCAACTAAAATCAGACTGCAAAGACACGGTAAAAAAGGAAAACCTTTTTACTACATCGTAGTGGCAGACGCGCGTGCTCCAAGAGACGGACGTTTTATTGAGCGTTTAGGTTCATACAACCCAAACACTAATCCCGCAACTATCGACATTAATTTTGACAAGACCCTTGATTGGGTAAACGATGGCGCACAGCCAACCGATACTTGTCGTGCAATACTTTCCTACAAAGGCGTATTATACAAAAAACACTTACAGGGCGGCCTTAAAAAAGGCGCTTTGACTGAAGAGCAAGTTGAAACTAAATTTGCTGAATGGTTAGATCAAAAAGATAGCAAGATCACCGGTAAGAAAACCGACCTGGGTTCTGCAAAAGATGCGGCACGTAAAGCAGCATTAGCCGCAGAAGCTAAGAAGAAGGAAGAAAAAGCAGCAGCGATAACTGCTAAATACACTCCACCGGTAGAAGAAGTTGAAGAAGAAGCAGTTGCTGAAGTTGAAGCTGAAGAAGCACCTGTTGCTGAAGAGGCAGCAGTAGAAGCGGCGGTTGAAGAGGCACCAGTAGCTGAAGTTGTTGAAGCTCCTGCTGCTGTGGTTGAAGAAACTCCGGCTGCTGAAGTTGAAGAAGCGCCAGCTACAGAAGCAGAAACTCCTGCCGCTGAAGCTGATAAAGCAGAATAATTTAATCCCGATAACTATCGGGACAAGACATAAAATGGCGAAGCACCTAACAGGTTCTTCGCCATTTGTTATTTTAGCCTCACCCAACCCTCTCCAAAGGAGAGGGCTTGTTAAGCAGAGTTATGAAAATTGAAGATTGTTTTAGGATAGGAAGTATATTAAAAACCAAAGGGCTTAAAGGCGAGATGCAACTGTATGTTGACTTTGATAACCTGGCGGACATTAATATCACCGGTATATTTATTGACCTTTCGGGCAAGTTGGTGCCCTATTTTGTGGAGTCGATAAAATTTCAGCAAAAAAACGCCGCTTACTTGTATTTAGAAGATGTAGATACCATTGAGAAAGCATCTTTATTAGTAAAGAAAGACATCTACCTCTCCAACAAACTAAAGCCTAAGAAAAAGAAAAGTGACTTTACCCTAAAGGACCTGAAAGGCTTTACGGCCGTTGATGAAAATGAAGGCGAACTGGGCGAGATAACCGCTATACACGAATATCCGCAGCAATTAATAGCGGCCGTAACCTATAAAGGCTGCGAAGTTCTTTTCCCCCTAAATGAAGAAATTATTAAAGGAATAGACGTGGTTAAGGAAGTTGTGCTGGTTGATCTGCCGGAGGGGCTGCTGGATATCTACCTGGATTAAACCCCCTGACCCCCTAAAGGGGGAACGATGGTGATAAAATTTGTACGGTTTGTTTGTATTATTGTAAAGTTTGTTTTACATTTGGTAAATCAAACTTTACAAACATGAAAACACGTTTCTTATTTCCTTATTGGTGCAAGTACCTTGGCGTAATATGTTTTGTTGCGCATGTGCCCGTTGTTCTGTTTAAAGAGCAACTTGGGTTTGGTGGTGCCGGTACAAACGATGGCACCGGCCTTTTTAACAGCCAGCATATCTTTTTTATGGTTACTACCTTGTTAATGCTGACCGGGCTGGTGCTATTCGCGTTTTCAAAAGAGAGAATTGAAGATGAGCAAATATCGCAGCTTCGGCTCGATTCGTTACAATGGGCCGTTTATCTAAGTTATATTTTGCTTATCGTCAGTCTTGCGTTCAGCAATCACCAGGATGCAAAAGACATTATGCACTTAAACGTATGGGTGCCGTTGGTTATCTTTATCGTGCTTTTCAGGTGGAAGATGTTCCGTAACAGCAGGTATATTAAAGATGACGCCATATGAAAAATAACCTACGTGTAGAACGCGCTATAAAGAATATTACCCAGGCAGAGCTGGCCGACCTGATCGGCGTATCGCGCCAAACGATAAATACTATAGAAAGCAATAGGTATGTGCCATCTACAGTTCTGGCTTTAAAAATAGCAAGGGTTTTTGGTAAGCCTTTGGAGGAAGTATTTATGTTGGAGGAGGGAGATTAAAGATATTATATGAAAAATAAATTAGAATCAAACAGCGGAGCCGCGCTTATAACAGGCTCTATATTTATGGTAATTACAATGGCGCTGCACCCCGCAGGCGGCAGTATAGCTCACCTATTTAAAGTAATTACTATGGTTATAATAACTCATAGCATAGCTATACTTTCTGTTCCCATTATTTTATTTGGGTTTTGGGGATTAACTAAACGATTAGGCGGCGACAAAACAATTTCAATAATAGCATTTATTATCATTTGCCTGGGAATGGTTAGCGTAATGTTTGCAGCGGGTGTTAACGGAGTAGCTATGCCCTTATTTTTAACCGCCTATAAAAATGCAACCCCCGAAATTATCAATACCCTCAAACCCATATTGATTTACAGCGGCGCGTTAAATCATATGTTTGACTATATTTTTATAGGGTTTATGTGTATTGCTGTTATGTTATGGTCAATTACTATTGTACGCACAAAAAGCCTGCCGATATGGATAGGGTATGCAGGCATAGCGTTGTTTGCTCTCACCATTATTTTAATGCTGGCCGGTTTTGTATTTGTAGATCTTATGGGGTTCAGAACATTTATCTTCTTGTTTGTTGCCTGGATATTGGTTGTTGGTGTACAATTGCGCAAACCGGTTGAGGAAATATTTATACCAGAAAAGAGATAGGGTTGGCAAAAGGCCGTTCGATATTCAAACATTAAAGAAAAATTTAAAATGGACAAAAAAGACGCACTATTCCCGGCGGGAAAAACATCTTTCGCCCCCATGTTAACTATCCGTAACGGGGTTATGGATATTGATTTTTATAAAAGCGCATTTGGCGCGGTTGAACACATGCGCTTAAATAACGAGGACGGCAGCGTGCATGTTGCCGAGTTTTTTATAGATGAGGCAATGTTTCATGTACATGAAGTAACGCAATCGGCAATGTTTAGCCCCGAAAAGTACAACGGCAGTACGGTAACCATTGGATTAATGACTGCCGACGTGCATGGCGTAGTAGCGCAGGCCGTTGCTGCCGGGGCTGAAGTTATTTCGCCGGTGGTAGATTATGAATACGGTTACCGCCAGGGAGAAATTAAGGATCCGTTTGGCCATCACTGGATAATTCAATGCCGGATACCGGCTTCGCCGGATTGGAAAGGGTAGGCACTTTTGGAAGCAGGGGTTGAAGTTTTGGAATTTATTTATGTAAATTTGAATATGATACGCAAAATACTAACCGTTGATTCTGACACAATATCTATTGCTGTGCCTTCAAGCTATATGGGGAAAGTTTTGGAAATAATAGCATTTTCGGAAGATGAGAGCCAAAATCGTGAACCCTTAAAAAAGCGGTCGGCAACTTTTAATGCCCTATCTTTAGATACTAAAGGCTTTAAGTTTAACCGTCACTAAGCTTGATAAAACGACTTTCAGCTTTCACCTCCAAAAAACGCTAACTTTGCCCTATGCGTTTCGACATCATATCTGTTTTGCCCGGCTTATTGGAAAGCCCTTTTGCACATTCTATTTTACAACGCGCGCAAAAAAAGGGCATTGCCGAAATTGTTGTACATAACCTGCGGGATTATTCGACCAGTAAACAAAAGAGCGTGGACGATTATCCCTATGGCGGCGGCAGCGGCATGGTAATGACCATTGAGCCTTTTGCTGCTTGTATTACCCAACTAAAAGCTGAACGCGATTATGATGAGATTATCTTCATGTCGCCGGACGGGGAAACGCTTAATCAATCCATAGCCAACCAGCTTTCTATTAAAGGCAATATCATTATCCTTTGCGGGCATTATAAAGGGATAGACCAGCGGATACGGGATATATATGTTACCCGTGAGCTATCTATTGGTGATTATGTACTATCGGGCGGTGAGTTACCTGCAGCGGTGCTGGTTGATGCTGTTGTGCGATTGATTCCCGGCGTATTGTCTGATGAGACCTCGGCGTTGTCTGATTCTTTCCAGGATGGGTTGCTGGATGCCCCGGTTTATACCCGCCCTGCCGACTGGAACGGCCATAAAGTGCCGGATATTTTATTAAGCGGCAATACCCCCGAAATTGAAAAATGGCGCTTTGAGCAGGCGGTTGAGCGGACGAAGCAACGGAGGCCGGACCTGCTGGAGTAACATTGTAATATTATAAGTACGAAGATATAAAGCCGGATATTTCCTTTATCTTTAGTTGGTTATGAAAAAACTAATCATCCTTTTCATTTCTTTATTCACCATTCACTTTACGGCATCGGCACAAACATCCATTAAGGTTATATTAAAAGCCAACTTTAAAATTGATAGTGTAAGTATGATAGATATCAGCCAAAAGGAGTTTCATAATTTTCCTTTTAAGGATACTGTCAATTTCAAATTTACCAAGCAAAACGTTGATTGTTATAATGTCCGGTATTCTGTAAAAAACAAAATCTACTGGAAACAGTTATGGTTAAATGCCGGCAATATTACGATTAAGGCACATTTGACAGATACCGCACATTTAGCTATTGATACAGTAATAAATTCGCCTGTATATTATAGTGTAATAGATTATCTTAAAAAGTCGCAAACATTTAAGGATACACTTGAACGAAATAATTTCATGCTGGGCGAAATTGAAAAGAATATAGAAAATTCACGTTCAATAGCCATTGCTAATGATTATGTGAACTTTAATCAAAACTCAAAACCAAATCTTTTAAAACTTAAACTATTGCTATCAAAGCAAAAAACAGATTTTAGCTGGTTCCTGTTTTATACTATCGGGATTGACCGGATGAACAAAATACTTGCAATTAAGAACGTTCATTTGACTGACTTTAAGTTTACTGATAGAAAAAACAAAACCACATTCATAGACTTAAAAAATTACGATTATTATTTATTAGATTTTTGGTTTGTTGGCTGTGTGCCATGTATGCAACAGCATAAGATAATAAAACTAAATCAGCAGAAAATAAAAGATAAAAAAATTGCGGTAATAGGTGTCTGCATTGATAAGAAAGCGGGCCCGTGGAATAAGTATTTACAAGAACATAATTACACATGGGCTAATTATAGGGAATCAGGAGCGAACACGTTATCAGGCTACTTAGCGATCAACGCTTTTCCTTCTTATATGATCTTAAATGGGGAAGGCGATATTGTAAATACTTTCGGTTCGTTAGAAGATGTTTTTACCGCCTTGAAGATAAATTAGGCCACTTCAACAAATTTTAAAAATCCTCTTTTTATTCTAAAAAAAAATCCCTATAATTGCAATCCGATTTTTAGGGTGCTAAAAGTCGCTTTAAGAGCTTAAAATCATGGATTTAGTAAAATTTGTAGAAGAGCAAACCGTAACAGTTAACGCTTTCCCGTCTTTTAAGGCCGGTGATACTGTAAGTGTGCATTATAAAATCAGGGAAGGAAACAAAGAACGTATCCAGGTTTACCAGGGTGTTGTTATCCAACGTAACAGTGTTGGTGTTTCAGAAACATTTACTGTACGTAAGGTTTCTAACGGTATTGGTGTTGAACGTATTTTCCCTATCAACTCGCCAAATATTGATAAAGTAGAAGTAAACAGCCACGGTAAAGTACGTCGCTCTAAACTTTACTACCTGCGCGCCCTTACCGGTAAGGCTGCCCGTATCAAGTCAAAAAGAGTATAAGCCCCCAACCCCTAAAGGGGAGGAACAGATATTAAAAAGGCCTTTGCAATTTGCAAAGGCCTTTTTGTGTTGCTTATACTTAACAAAGTGCGTTGTCACTCTGAGCGTGTCTCGAAGAGTAAGTGGGCAAAGGCCTTTACGCACATGCTTCGACGGGGCTCAGCATGACACCCTTCTCACTTCATATTATTTCTTTTTCTTATCCGCAGCAGCCGGCTTTGCTTTTGGGGTGGCAACCGCTTTCTTTGCCGGTGCCTTTTTGGGCTCGGGTGCAGGGGCAATTACAATATCACTATGCTCAATGACCAGCGTTGGCTCGGCATGTTGTTTTGATAAGGGCTGAGTTGATTCTTTTATAGGAGTTGTAGCCGCAGTTTTTGTATGAGCTGCCAATTCTGCCAATACCGTGCGACCGCCTTTTACTACCTCGCCAATAGATACATTTATCTTGGTGCCTAAAGGCAAAAAGATATCCACCCGTGAGCCGAACTTAATAAAACCGAACTGGGCGCCTTGCTCAACTACATCACCTTCTTTTACATACCATACTATACGTCGGGCCAGTGCGCCGGCTATCTGGCGGAATAATATTTGCACGCCGTTGCTATTTTCGGTTACTACGGTGGTACGCTCGTTTTCGGTAGATGATTTTGGGTGCCAGGCTACCAGGTATTTGCCCGGATGATATTTAAAATATTTAACCACGCCGCTTATAGGGTTGCGATTAATATGCACATTTATAGGCGACATGAAAACCGATAGCTGGATGCGTTTATCCTTTAAAAATTCGTTTTCAACTGTCTCTTCAATAACTACCACTTTACCATCAGCAGGGCAAAGTACGTGATTGTCGTACTGCTCAACGATCAGTTTAGGGCTGCGGAAGAATTGCAGGATAATAACAAAAAGCGCGAACGACAGGATGTAAATGATCCATTTAACCACAATGGTGTCGGGGAAGAAAAACTGTATAAAGGCATTCAGTACAAATATGAACAGTATGCACAGGGCGATGGAAGTATATCCTTCTTTATGAATGGTCATTTGTTTTATTGTTTTAATGCAAAATTAAGCATTTGTAATGAAGTATAGGTAAGCATAAACAATTGGGGCGGCCATTAATAGCCCATCGAAACGGTCCAGCAGCCCCCCATGTCCCGGTAATATTCCGCCCGAATCCTTTACATTAATGCTGCGTTTAAACATAGATTCTACCAAATCGCCGGTTGTGCCGAAGGTGCTGATCAGCACACCTATCCACACCCATTGCTGCCAGCCTAATTCTGTAAAATAGGTGCTTATCCAAAATGCCGCGCCCGCGGTAATAATGATACCGCCCAAAAAGCCTTCCCATGTTTTTTTGGGCGAATGCCGTTCGAATAATTTGGTGCGGCCCATTTGGCTGCCCACTAAATAGGCCCCGGTATCATTTGCCCAGAGCATCAGCAAAAATGCCATCGGGAAATGGAAATTAAAAGTGCCTGTTACATAAGCCAGGGCATGGAAGAAAGTAAAGGGAATAACCGTAAATATCAATCCTAAATAAGTATAGGCAATGTTGGTGAAAGGTGCCTCTGTCTTTTTAAATAACTCCTGTATAAATATAAAGCTGAGGGTTAATGGCAGCGCGAATATAAGCTGGTGGTAGGCATTGGTATCATCGTAAGTTATTAGGGCAAATACACAGTAGATGAATGCGCCGTTTAAAAAGCCGCTTTGTAAAGAAGGGGTTATACCGGTTTGTTTAATAAGGCCAAAATACTCGCGCAGGCATAGCAAGCTAAGCAATAAATAAAAGGCGCCAAATACATAATGCCCCAATAACAAGGAGCCCAGCATTACAATAATAAAAAAGAAGCCGGTTATGGCGCGTAGTTTCATAGGTTAATTCTGGTTAATAAGCTCAATAGCGTTGCTAAAGTTTTCCTGGTGCACCCATATTTCAATTGTACCAAATACCAGGTATGACGAATCCTTTTTATTGATCAAAACTGCATCCACATGGTTCTCAATAAGCATCTGTTTGATGATCTCGGCTTTGTAATAGTCAACAGAAGTATAAATTTTCACCCAATTTTTCTCCATTAATTCTCCTGCGGTTGCGGTTTGTTTAGGGTAATATAGCGATATACAAACATCAAAAATAAAACAATTAACAGGCTAAATATATACAGCTTATTGTTAAATACATGCTGGTCATCGGGGTTTATGGTTGTTTTTTTTTGCTGATATAAATAAGTTACAACAACAGCTGTGCCGTTATTGATAAAATGCGCCCAAACTGCCGGCCAAATGCTGCCACTCCACGCTACAAAATAGCCAAAGAATGCGCCCAGCAATAAACGCGGCAAAAACCCAAAAAACTCCATGTGGAACGCGCTGAATAATATGGCGGTTATCCATACGGCGGCGTGGGTGTTTTTTGTCCAGCGCATAAAAATGGTTTGAATAACACCGCGGAACATAAATTCTTCTACAATGGCGGTTAGCAGGCCCACCATCAGTACGTTGAACACCAGATCCCAAACCGTATTCATTTTTAGCAGGATGGCAGTTAGTTTTTGCGCGCTGTCCTCGCTTTCGCGCATCCATTTTAAAAAGGACGGCAAAACCATTTTTTCGTTTAGGTTTGATAAGAACTCTATCAACGGCGAGGAAATAAACATGATGCAAAACACCAGCACCACTAATGCTATCGGGAAATGGAATGATGGTTTGATATAATCTTGCGGGTCTTTCACAATAACATAAGCGAAAAAAACAGGCGCAACAAAAAGAGGCAAGGTTGTGCTTGCTATTTGAAGTATCCATAAAGCGTTAGACGCATGTGGGGCCGTAAGGTCTGATTGTGCTATAGCCATAATAGGCGCCGACCCATAAAGCGCCCAAATTATGCCCGCGCCAACAAAATAACCAATCGCGACAGCAAAAATGGTGATACCGCAGAAAGTTAGAAATTGCAATGCCGGGTGCATCCAGGTTTGTTCTTTTTTAGGCTCGTCGGCAGGTGTATTTATCATCCGGGTTAAAATTCGTATTTTTGCAGCGCTTAAAGATAAGTGATGTCTGTACAAATTGGAAATATTGATTTAGGGGAATTCCCGCTGTTATTGGCACCGATGGAGGATGTAAGCGATCCGCCGTTCCGTTATGTGTGCAAGCAAAACGGCGCGGATATGATGTACACCGAGTTTATCTCGTCTGAAGGGTTGATACGCGATGCCGCCAAAAGCCTGAAGAAACTGGATATTTTTGAATACGAACGCCCTATAGGTATACAGATATTCGGCAGCGACATTGAGCACATGCGCGAGGCTTCGGAGATATCATCCAGAGCAAACCCCGATTTGATCGACATTAATTACGGCTGCCCGGTGAAAAATGTGGCCTGCCGTGGCGCCGGTGCAAGTTTGCTGCAGGATATTGATAAAATGGTAGCCATGACCAAAGCGGTTGTGGAAGCAACCCACCTCCCGGTAACGGTAAAAACCCGCTTAGGCTGGGATGATAACACCAAAAATGTGCAGGAAGTAGCCATGCGTTTGCAGGATGTAGGTATAAAAGCCCTTACCATTCACGGCCGTACACGCTCACAAATGTATAAAGGTGTTGCCGATTGGACATTGATACGCGAGATAAAGAAAAACCCGCAAATAGAGATACCCATATTTGGCAACGGCGATATTGACTCGCCCGAAAAAGCTGCTGCCTGGCGTATGGAATTTGGCGTCGACGGGATGATGATAGGCAGGGCGGCTATTGGCTACCCGTGGATCTTCCGCGAGATAAAGCATTATTTTAAAACCGGCGAGCACTCGGACAAGCCCACCATGGCCGAGCGTATTGATGCCTGCAAAACCCACCTGCAAAAATCTATTGAATGGAAAGGGCCAAAAACGGGGGTATTTGAAATGCGCAGGCACTATGCCAATTACTTTAAAGGGATAGACCATTTTAAAGAATACCGCATGAAACTGGTTACTGCCGGTACGTTTGACGAGCTGGAAGATATTTTATTTGAGGTAGAAAACAACCCAAACTACGCCAATTACGTAAATACAGGTATAACAGGCGCTTTACAATAGGTTAATAATAGCCTATGTATGTAAAAAATATATAGACAAACGAAAAATTATTGGCTTAGCTATTGTAATATTGGCTGCATATTATATATTTGAAGCGGAAGCCTCACCCTGCCCTCTCCAAAAGAGAGGGTTCTGAAGAGGAGATAGTTAATAGAAAAATGGTTACTTATATAACAGATGGTGTTAAAGTTTCAGTAGAAACGATCTATCAGCCGGAGTATTCCAACCCGTCTAATGACCATTTTATGTTCGCTTATAAGGTAACTATCGAGAACCTGGGCAATTACGCCGTACGTTTATTAAGCAGGCACTGGTGTATTTTCGACTCGAACGGCGCCAAGCGCGAAGTTGAGGGCGAAGGTGTTGTTGGCCAGCAGCCGGTTATTGAGCCGGGCAGCTCGGACGAATATGTATCGGGCTGTAACTTAAAAACCGATATGGGCAGCATGAAGGGCGAATACCAAATGACCCGCCTGATGGATAACAGCATATTTGATGTACAAATACCCGAGTTTTATTTGATTGCCCCGTATAGGATGAATTAGGCTCCTAATTCCCTTAAAGGGAATAAAAAGGCAGCTACATATCAGTTGGGCAAGAAACTATTTACTGACAAAACACACCTACCAAGCAACCTCTTATTTTGCCGTAACTTAGTAAAAAGGTATTTCAAATAGCTCTATTTCTTATCACTTGGAGGATACGAATAATAAAACAGATACCTTTTGCACACTTTTTTCTAAATTTTTTGTTATATTTGAATATAAAGTATATTTGCCTTTCTAAGCCGCAGAATGACCCAGTTCCCTACGCTCAAAAGCACTCCGATAAAAGAAATCATCTTTACTATTTCCTATTCTGAAAGCATTCCCATGGATACTCTTCGAAAATTCGGAGAGAAAAATGAAATAGCAAAGAAGTTCACGTTTATAGGAGATGGATTTACCGCCAAATTTACTTTGGATAATCAACAAAATGAGGGTAAAGCATCTATCTTAAAAGACGGGTTGATTTTAAGGTGCACCGAAGAAAATAAAATTATTCAAGCAAGAGAGGGTTCTTTTTCGTTGCATAAAGTAAACGATTACGAAAGCTTCGATACTTTGCTACCTGAGTTTTTGCGATACTGGGAAACATTTCTTACTTGCATAGAAAGCAATCACCTGACTGTAAATAATATTTCTTTGCGTTATCTGAACTTTATTGAATTACTTGAAGGGGAAAAATTTCATGACATAAGTAATATCATAGTTGTTAATCCTTTCGTGGATGATTTGGATAAATATTTAGTGAGGATGCAATTTGTGGATGACGACTATAAGAACGTCAATATAGGATTGGTGACCGCTCCAATAAAAAGGGAATTAACCGATGGATTAATGTTAGACACGATTTTAAATCAGAGCATTAGCATCGATGTAAATAATGATTTGTTAAAGGAATATTTTGTAGTTATGCGAGTAATAAAAAATGATATTTTCTTTAAGACAATAACGACTAACGCAATTAAAAGATACCAATAATGACCGATTTCGAATACATCGCCTCAACGACCGAGCTTGAGCAATCTGAAACATTTGGGCTATATTATGAGAAATCATTCAACTTAAAGCCATCAAGTCAATCTTTTAGTAATTTCATGACTGATGTGGCTGAATTGCTTAATCAAATATTAGCATCGTTTGAATTGACAGAATATCAAAAAGAAATTTTACAAAATTTCTTTATTGCTTTTAATGATATAAGAGTAAAAATAGACCCGAACAGATTAAAGTCATTTAAATATGAATTTAATAATGACGATGAATTAGTATTAAATAGAAATACCGAAAAAGGAATAATAAACATCATAATTAACCCCAATGAGTGTTTTGCATTTTCAGTCATACCGAAAGATTTTCATATTAGAAAATCCTTAGATTTTTACTATGAAGATTTTAAAGATTTTGAGGCACTGGCTTATAAGTTTTTTTCGTAAAAGAAGAAATATATTGGAGCCTTGCCTTTTAAATTACATTCCTGAAAACCTAAAAACCAATGATAGAGAGCCGATTCAGATCTTTAACGTTGGTGAATTTCTTTTTTTTCGATGCAAACCAGATAAGCTATCTAATCCTTATAACTCAATCACACTAGCTGAACTATCTCATAATAGAAGTGGTTCTGAAAAAGCACCTATAAGCATACCGAACGATGTTCTTTATAATATAAGAGCTGATAAAAATTTTGAAAAATATGAGGATATGGTTGTATGTACTATTAAAATTTTAGATTTAACCGAAAGCAATCAGTATAATAAACAATTTACCGATGCGAAAAATAATTCTGCGCGAATATTATTACTGCATGACCCAGTCCCTTGTATGTTTCCTCACTGCTTTTTCAGAGTTTGGTATAACGAGGAAGTAGCAACAATGGACAATAAAATAGATAAAAAGTACAACGAGTTAAGGAATAAATTAAAGCACGAATTAGCGAGTATGATTTATACTGAAACCTTAAGTCAAGTCGGATAAAGTAAATCCAGAAGTATTAAAAAGCCCCGCCCGGTAATTCCGAGGCGGGGCTTTCGCTTTTAAATATTTTTTATTGTGGGGGACGATGACCACCGCCATTGCCGCCACTGTGTTCACCTCCACCCGGAGGGTGCTGTTCACCACCCGGCGGGCGTTGTTGTTGGGGTTGTTGTTGCGGAGGCCTTTGCTGTTGAGGTTGCTGTTGTTGCGGCCTTTGTTGTTGCTGCTGGGGCGGGCCACCGGTATGTTCGCCGCCATTTGGATGTTGCTGTTGTGGCTGAGGTTCGGGCCTTGGCTGTTGCTGCGGCCTTTGTTGCTGTTCAGGCCGGGCTTGTTGTTGCGGCCTTGCCTGTTGTTCAGGACGCGCTTGTCGCGGCGGCCTTTGTTGCTGTTGTTGCGGGCGTGCTTGTTGCGTATGCTGTTCAGGGCGTGCTTGTTGCGCTGGCCTGGCCTGCTGTTCTGGCCTGGCTTGTTGCTGCCTGTTTGCTGCTCCGCCATTATTTGGTTCGCGCCCTTTGTTTGGCTGTGCTGCCGGGCGGTTAGCTTCGTTGTGGCCTGCTGGCGCATTTGGCCTTGCAGGGCCCGGCGCGTTTGCCATGTGCCCGTTTGGCCTGGCCATTGCAGGGGTTGCGGGCTTGCCATGATTTGCAGCAAAATGTTGCGCCGGATTTTTGGCCGCTACCTGCTGATGCGACTGTTGCGTGCTGGTTGGCGCTACATGATGCTCGGCCGAAAAGCGTTGCTCTGTAGCGTTAGGTCGCCTGCTAATGCCGCCGGGGCCGTTAAAGCTAACACGGCTGCCACCACCTGCATGAACTACGGTACGGTCAATATAAACATTATGTACTACGGTGCGGTTTACGTTAAATACCGCGGTATTGTAGCGGAACGAACGCCCGCTCCAGCTGCCTCCGTAAAAGCCATCGCCGGGATAGCCGTAACCATAATTAATACCGCCGTAAAAGCCTACATGCGGGCCCCAATAACCGGCATGATAGCGGTAATAACCATTATCAAATCCCCAGTAGCAGGGTGTCCAGTATAACCCCGGATCTGGCGGGGCAACCCATACGCCGGGTACCCAATAATAGCCATCAACATCGTCATAAGCCCAATAGCCAGGCTCCCATAAATAACCATCTTCCGGGCATTCTGGTTGGATATAAACAGGTAATGGCGGCGGGGCTATCCTGACAGAAAGCCCGATGCTTACCTGCGCTTGTGCCTTAGTGGCGGCAAAGCCTATTGCCATTACTAAGACTAATATTTTTGCTAAGTTTTTCATAATTGAGAATTGTAATAGGTAATACAATCAGGGTGGTAAAATGTTTGGTTAGGGCAATTAGGTCCCGCGCAATACCGTTGCTTTAGGTATATTTTCTATACTTTTGGTAGATGGCTTTGTCAACAAATACTTTTTCATACTGGGAGCGCACCGCGTTTATTGATAACGCCGATGTGATTATTATTGGCAGCGGTTTGGTGGGGTTGAGCGCGGCATTGCATTTAAAAAAGCAACAGCCAGCTTTAAAAGTATTGGTATTAGAGCGCGGGTTTTTACCTACCGGGGCCAGCACAAAAAACGCGGGATTTGCCTGTTTTGGTACCGTGTCTGAGCAGATGGCGGCACTGGCCAGATCATCGGATGATGAAGTTTTGCGGATGGTGGATTATAAATGGCGGGGATTGCAGCGGTTACGCGAGAATTTGGGCGATGCGAATATTGATTACCACCAACATGGTGGATATGAATTGTTTAAGGATGATGAAAACGAAAAGGCGGAAAGTTGCATAGGGCAGATCGATAGGTTTAACCGGTTATTTAAGCAGGTAGTTGGCTCATCTAATATTTATTCGGTTGCTGATGCTCAAATAGCTGGGTTTGGGTTTGCCAAGGTGGGCCGGATGATCTATAATGCTTTTGAGGGGCAGATAGATACCGGCAAAATGATGCGGACCCTGCTGGATAAAGTACAAGCGTTGGGCGTCCTGGTTCTAAACAATTGCGGGATACAGAAAATTGAACAGGAGTCGGGCTGTATTAACTTAATTACCTCGCAGGGCAACTTTAAAACGGGAAAGGTGATTTTGGCTACCAATGCCTTCGCAAACCAATTATTCCCCGAACTTAAAGTGATACCCGGGCGCGGGCAGGTATTGGTCACCAAACCTATCCCCGGCTTAAAACTAAAAGGCACCTATCATTTTGACGAGGGGTATTATTACTTCCGCAATATTAACGGGCGGGTGCTGTTTGGTGGTGGCCGTAACCTCGATTTTGACGCCGAGGAAACCTGGGAGTTTGGGCAAACGGACATTGTTAAACAAAAATTGACAACCTATCTAAAAGAAATGATATTGCCGGGGCAGGCTTTTGAAATTGATTATTGGTGGAGCGGTATTATGGGTTTTGGCGAAGACATTACGCCGATAGTTAAGCAGGTTGAGCCGAATGTTTTTTGTGCAGTGCGGTGCAATGGCATGGGTGTGGCGATGGGCAGTTTGGTTGGGGAAGAAGTGGCAGGATTGGCAATGAGACTATGATTTCGAATTTCGGATGTTCGATTTCGGATTTATTAAATGATGCAAATTTGTAAATACAATATGAAAAATAGCGCTTTAGATATTCAAGATTCTGGTGAAAATAAAAAGGACGAATATCACAATGATTGGGAACTACAGAAAGCGATTCAGGAAGGAATAGAAGATGTAAAAGATGGCCGTGTAAGTTCGCATGAATCTGTAATGCAGGAAATAAAAGAAAAATACAATTACAAATGTTAACTTGATTTAAAACAACTCCACCAACCGTTCCAAAGCCATACCCCTTGATCCTTTAATAAGGATAGTCGAGTTTTTTATAGGAGATGTTTTTAAACCGGATATTGCTTCCTCAACGGTCGAATAAAAAGTTATGCTGTTTTGACTTTTGACTTTTGACTTTTGACTGGAAAAGTCTTTCCCAATAAATATCCTCTCATCAACAAGTGTTTCTAATGCTTTTTTAATAATGGCTTCATGCTCTGCAGGGGATTCTTCGCCCAGCTCGAACATATCGCCTAAGATCAAAACCTTGCGGCTGGCTTGCAATTTGCCGATATTCTCTATGGCTACCGCCATGCTACTGGGGTTTGCATTGTAATAATCGCAAATGAGCGTGTTGGTAGCGGTTTTTACAATCTGCGAACGGTTGTTTTGTGGCTGATAGCCTTCGATGCTTTTATTGATCTCGGCGGCGGGCAGCTTAAAATAAACGCCGATGCAGATCGCCGCCAAAATATTGTCCAGGTTATAAGCGCCTGTCAGCTGCGTTTTAACGGTATGGCTTTCGCCGGATGTGTTGTTGGTCCATTGCAAGGTAAGCAATGGGTCGTTGGCGGTTATTTCTGCGCTCACCAGGTCATCTATCGCATCGCCATAAAATATAGGCGGCACATCAAATTTACGGGCAGCCTGCATTTCCATTAAAGTAGGGCTATTGCTGTTGATGAAGGTAATGCCTCCATTTTGAGCCAGCCGGTCGTACAATTCACCCTTGGCTATCTTTACACCTTCAACTCCGCCAAAACCTTCTAAATGCGCTTTGCCTACATTGGTAATTAATCCGTGTGTAGGTTGCGATATAGTGCAAAGCATCTCTATTTCTTTTTGGTGATTGGCGCCCATCTCTATAACCGCGATCTCGTGGGTGCTATTGATACTTAAAATAGTCAATGGCACACCGATATGGTTATTCAGGTTTCCCTGTGTGGCCAGTGTTTTAAAGTGTTGCGATAGTACGGCATTGATCAACTCTTTTGTGGTGGTTTTACCGTTGGTACCCGTGAGGCCGATAACGGGAATGGTTAATTGTTTGCGGTGATAACGGGCCAGATCCTGTAGGGTAATTAAAACATCATCAACCAGCAGGCATTTATCGTTTGTTTTATACTGGGCATTATCAATTATGGCATAGGCTGCGCCTGCTGCCAGGGCTTGCAGGGCAAAGGTATTGGCATCGAACTTATCCCCTCTCAGGGCAAAAAACAGGCTGCCCGCGGCTATCCTGCGGGTATCGGTGCTGATAGCCGGGTGTTGGAGGTAGATATTGTATAGTTGTTCGGTTGTCATATTCGTTTTACCCTATCCTCCTCCTTCCCCTAATATTAGGGGAAGGTCTCGCACATGGCCGTCCTTTTGTTTTTTTAATTATCCCTATTCATCCACGCTACCACGGCCCTTATCTCGCCGTAGCTATAATTATCACCCAAAACTTCTTTTAAGGGGGCCAATCTATCTGCGCCGTAGCTTTCTACAGCATCCTTTATGGCCGGTATCTTTTCTTCGTTAACAAATTCAAGTACATCAAGTTCGCCGGTTTGTACAAAATAACTTAGATGGCCTTCAATGGTTGTTGCCGCCAACCCGCGCCCGGCGGCAATTTCGGCAACGCTTTTGCCCGACCGGTACAGCGCAAAGGTTTCTACTTTGGTATCGTTGCTTCCCCTGCGGCTTTCGGTTGGCCTTTCTGCCCGCGCCTTACGTTCGCGTTTCTTGCTTTTCAGGTTCATTTTTGATGGCAGGGACCTTTGATGGCAGAACATTTTTACCTGCTCTAAAAACGCACGACCGTATCGCGCCAGCTTAATATCTCCAAAACCCGAGATGAGGCGCAGCTCATCTAAGCTTTGCGGCAGGTAGGTTGCTATTTCTACCAGCGTATTATCGCCAACAATAATATAGGCGGGTACATTCTCTTGCTGTGCGATATCGTAACGGGTGTTTTTTAACACACTTAACAGATCAGCCTCAAATGGCAGGGTTTCGGCTTGATGTGGTTCGTCAATAGTTTGTGTTTCTACCAGCTCAACTTTTTGCAGGCCTTTTAGTACCGCATCGCTTTTTGGGGTTAGCTTTAACACCGGGTAAGCATCTTCGGTAACCTGTAAATAGCCTAAGGCGATGATCTCGCGCAGGTAGCGCTGCCAGTCGGTTTTGCTGATGTCGGCACCAACACCGTAGGTTTTTAGTTGTTTATGTTCCTCGCGTATCTTTTCGTTTTTCGACCCGCGTAAAAAGTCGATCACATAGGTGCTGCCAAAACGCTGGTTCAGCCTGAATACCGCTGACAATGCTTTTTGGGCGATGAGTGTCGCATCAAATTTGGTGAATTCACTCAGGCAAACATCGCATGATCCGCAATTATCCGGCGCCTGTTCGTCAAAATAATTAAGCAGATACTGGCGGCGGCAGGTGGGTAACTGGCAGTATTTGGCCATGTCGTCCAGTTTTTTAAACATGATGCGGGTTTGCTCGGGGTTATTGTCCACCTCGGCAAATTTTTTCAGCTTAATGGCATCGCCCGGCGAATAAAACAATAACGCCGCAGATGGCAACCCATCGCGCCCGGCCCGGCCCGTTTCCTGGTAATAGCCTTCAATGTTTTTGGGCATATCCATATGCACCACGTAACGCACATTTGGCTTGTTAATGCCCATGCCAAAAGCGATGGTGGCGATAATGATCTTTATATCATCGCGCAAAAATGCTTCCTGGTTGCGGGCTTTTACTGAGTTGTCCAGCCCCGCATGGTAAGCTTCGGCTGCATAGCCTTCGGCTTTCAAATCGGCAGCCAATGCTTCTGTCGATTTGCGGGAGAGGCAGTAGATTATGCCTGATTCGTCTTTGCGGCTATCCAAAAAATCGAGCAGCTGACTAAAGCTGTTCTTTTTGGGCATTACCCGGTAGGTAATATTGGCGCGGTTGAAAGACGAGATAAATATAGCCGGGTTTTTAAGCGCCAGCTTATCCAAAATATCTTTTTGGGTCAACTTATCGGCAGTAGCGGTAAGTGCTATTACCGGGACGTTGGGAAATTCATTTTTTAACCCTGCCAGCATCAAATATTCGGGCCGAAAGTCATGCCCCCATTGGGATATGCAATGCGCTTCATCAATGGCGATCTGTACAACCGGCAATGTTTTTAAAAAGCTGATGAGCCTGCTTTCTGAACCGAACAGCCGCTCGGGCGCAAGGTAGAGCAGTTTGATCTGGTTATTGGTGAGCTGGTTGGTTATCCGGGATTGTTCATCAGGCGATTGCGATGAATTTAAAAATGCAGCCGGTACGCCCATAACATTCAGGCTGTCTACCTGGTCTTTCATTAAGGCGATTAACGGCGATATGACGATGGTTAACCCGTTCAATAATATGGCGGGTAACTGGTAGCATAAAGATTTACCCCCGCCAGTAGGCATCAGCGTTAAAACATCTTGCTTGTTTAAAACATGCTGTATAATGGCTTCCTGCTGGTGCCTGAACTCGCTGTATCCGAAATATTTTTGCAGGGCCTGGGTTGGGTTCATTGTTTTTGATGTGCAGATATGCAAATGTGCAGATTTTTTGTGTGATGGTGATTACCAACAACGCAAAAAAACCACCTGCTTTTGACAGATGGCTTTGTAGAATAGTGGTACTATATATATTTATTAGGGGTATTAAGCTATTTGCTTAGTCGGCTATAACGCGGATGTCTTGTTTTGCTGCTGGATAAGGGTTTGTTACCGTTTCGGTTGTGTTTTCGGCAACCAGCATGGTACGGTTTACAGTTGATGAATGACTGTAGTTTAAGCTGTATTCTGTAATGTTGCCGGTAAGGTCGGCTTTAGCCTGGTCGTTCACGGTGATGTTGGCAGCGTAGTTATCCATGTTTAAGTTGGCATAAGCAGTACCGTTTAATGTTACATCAAGGGCGATCAAGGAAAGTTTACCGTCTGATTTTACGGTTGCGTTATCATAAGCAGTTATTGATTGCAGATCGTTTGCAGTTACATAAACTACCAGTTTGGCTGCTTTGTATGATGATATGCGTAAAACGCCATTTTCGCTTTGTAATAATGCGTTTTCTGCATAGTAGCTGTTATTTACTTCTACTTTGTTTTTGTCGCCGGTTGCAACAATAAGCTCTACATTACCGCGTACTTCAATTTTGTTGAAAGTGCTGATAGTTGATAAAACAGTTATTGCGTTATTCTTAGCTGCTGCGTAAGTAAAGTTTGCTGATCCTAATACTACAAGTGTGATAGCGATTAAGGTAAGGATTGATTTTTTCATGTTTTTATATTTTAAATGTTAATATTTTATGTTCTCGTTTTTTTGAATTACGCCATTATGACTACAGTAAAGGGCAAAGGTTACTTTGCTTTTTGGAGCAATAGACATACCCGATGTAACGTTAGGCGAACCGGGATTTTTCATCGACCAACGGGAAGGGGGATTTTGTAACAGGGGAGGGATTTTGACGTCTTTGTGAATGGATATAAGCTACCAGACACTTTTTAGTCGTTTGTTTTTTTACTTTTTAAAGTGTAAATTTGACTATGGAAACAATTGTTATTCACCCTGAAAATGAAGCGCAACAAAAGGCGCTACAAGTCATTTTAGATGGCTTTAAGGTTCCATATGAAAATGAACCACCCTCTGATGCTACAGAATATCTAACTTCAACACCAGCCAATAAGGAATGGTTAGATACCGCAATGGCTGAAGCAAAAAATAGTGAAGGGATTGAAATAAAGACAAAAGATCTTTGGAAATAAGGGTCGTTTATCTCCCGAGGGCGCAGGCTGACCTGGCGTATTGGAAAAAATCCGGCAATAAAATTATTCAACAACGTATTAGCAAGCTTATTCAAGCTATTTCAGAAACCCCTTTTGAAGGAATTGGAAAACCCGAACCACTAAAACATGATTATTCAGGTTGGTGGTCGCGGCGAATTAATGAAGAACACCGATTGGTGTACCAGGTTGAGGACGGAAAAATTACCATAGCGCAAATGCGGTTTCATTATTAATTAAGCCGCCTCTATCCCAATAGCTATCGGAATCCCCATGTTAGGGAAGGTCTCGCACATAGGCCTCGCTTTAATGATGCATTTATTACTACATCAAATTATTTTTTTACATTAGCCATTGCACAACTGGTCTTATGTCAAAAAAACTACCCTTCCTGTTTATAGGTTTAGCATTAACCTTATCCGCTTTTTCGCAAAAAATACAATCGCCATCCGAGTTTTTGGGCTATAAACTGGGCGACCAGTTTACCTATCATGCCCGCATTGCCGAGTACTTCAGATATGTTGCCGGGGCATCAAAAAATGTAAAGCTGGTGCAATACGGAAGCACCAATGAGGGGCGGCCATTGCTGGCCATGTTTATTGCATCTGATGAAAACATTGGGAAACTGGAGGAGATACGTAAGAATAACCTGCATTTAGCGGGCATGGAGAAAGCAGGGACAGCAATGAACAATGCCCCTGTTATAGTCTGGCTAAGCTATAATGTGCATGGTAATGAGCCAAGTTCCAGCGAGGCGGCTATGGAGGCGTTGTATGATATGGTTGACCCTGCTAATACCCGTACCAAGCCCTGGCTAAAAAATACAGTTGTGGTTATTGACCCCTGCTTAAACCCTGATGGGCGTGAGCGGTATGTGAATTTCTATAATTCGGTAAAGGGAGAGAAGCCGGATGCCAATCCATCGGCGCGGGAACATAGTGAGCCGTGGCCGGGCGGGCGGGTAAACCATTATTATTTTGATTTGAACCGCGACTGGGCATGGCAAACGCAAAAGGAAACGCAAGCACGAGTGGCGCTATATAGCTCATGGCTGCCGCAGATTCATGTTGATTTTCATGAGCAGGGTTCAAACTCACCCTATTATTTCGCGCCTGCTGCCGAGCCTTTTCATAAAGATATTACCGCTTGGCAAAAAGAATTTCAAACTACCATTGGTAAAAACAATGCCAAATACTTCGACCAGAATGGCTGGCTATATTTTACCAAGCAGGAGTTCGACCTGCTGTACCCATCTTATGGGGATACCTATCCTCTATATAACGGCTCCATCGGTATGACATACGAACAAGGCGGCATCGGCGCCGGTTTGGCTATTGCAACGCGTATGGGTGATACATTGAAACTATCGGACAGGATTGCACACCATCTTTCAAACAGCTTAAGTACGGTTGAAGTTGCTTCGGCCAACGCGCAAAAAGCCGTTGAGGAATTTAAAAAGTATTTTGAAAACAGCCGCACCAATCCGCCGGGAGAATATAAAACCTACATTATTAAAAACGATAATGCCGATAAAATAGCCGCGCTGGCAAAAGTATTCGACCGTAACGGCATTCAATATGGCTTTGGGTTAAAAAGCGAAGCTACCGGGTTAAATTATATGAACGGCAAAAGCGAACCTTTTGCTATCAATGCAAAGGACATGGTTATTAATGCCTATCAGTCTAAAGCGGTATTATTAAATGTATTGCTTGAGCCTAAAACCTTTTTGGCTGATTCTATAACTTACGATATAACCGCCTGGGCGTTGCCTTATGCTTATGGCTTAAATGCTTACGGCGTTACCGAATCGTTAAAGCCGGCTACGTTGGGTTTATCCGCGGTGAAGGCTGCGCCTGTTGCCGGCACCGGTGCCTACGCTTATTTGTGTGCATGGCAATCTGTTGAGGATGTGAAGTTTTTATCGGCATTGCTAAAAGAAAAGATAAAGGTGCGCTATACCGAAACTGCATTTGAATCCGGAGGTAAGAAATTTGCACCGGGTTCTCTGATCATCACCCGTTCGGGGAACAACTTTCCTGAATTTAGCAGCGTGGTAGCACGTTTGGCTGCTAAATACAACCGCGAACTAACTTCATTTACTACCGGATTTGTTGATAAAGGCGTAGATCTGGGTTCGGACCATATTAAATATCTGGCAGCACCTAAAGTTATGCTGGTAACCGGCGATGGTACCAACAGCGAAGCGATGGGCGAGATATGGCACTTTTTTGAGCAACAGATAGGTTACCCGGTTACGCTGATAAAATACAGCGATATAGGCCGTGTTAAGTTAAGCGATTTTGATATCGCCATATTTCCTGACGGGCGCTATGGTGATTTCCCGGTGGATAAGATGCAGGCATGGGTACGCGATGGGGGTAAGCTCATCGCTATTGAAGGCGCGGTTTCACAGCTCGCGGATAAGAAAGGGTTTGACATCAAGAAAAAGGATGAAAAAAAGGACGATAAGAAACCGCGTACGGTAGATGACCGGGTTTATGAAAACCGCGACAGGGATGCCACACGGTCGACCGTGCCGGGGGCTATTTATAGGTTAAATATGGATAATACCCACCCGCTTGGATTTGGCTTGGCCAAATATTATTACTCTTTAAAGCTGAATGATAATATTTATGAGTTGCTGGCAGATGAGTCCGGCTGGAACGTGGGGACGATTAAAAAAGATAATTTGGTAGCTGGCTTTGTTGGCCAAAAAAGCAAGGAAAAGATAAAGGACGGCATGTTGCTTGGCGTTCAAAAAATGGGCCGCGGCTCGGTGATCTATATGGCTGATGACCCGTTGTTCCGCAGTTTTTGGGAGAACGGGAAGCTGTTGTTTAGCAACGCGGTGTTTATGGCGCAGTAGTAAAGTAGCAGTAGCGGGTTGCAGCTTTAGGCAAGAAGTTTGCAGCATTTATGTTAACATAGGATACATTCCTGGCCCATAGGGCCTATCCCTTTGTAGAAAAACGTTCCGCCATGCTTTCTTGCCGCGTAGCGGCTACCCCTCGCCGTCTAACCGGTCGTGAATTGTTGATTTCGATACGTTACGGCAAATACAAAGTGGATATATTAATTGTATATAGGTGTTTGGCATACCTCGCGGGATTACTCCAAAAATAATAAATGCTGATTAAGGGTAGCCGCTATGCGGCAATTTTTACTTTTATTTGTTTTTCTACAAAGGGATAGGCCCTATGGGCCATGTATGCGTTAATGTTATAAATACGATGAAATGTAACACCTGTAAGGTCAAATATTATATCTGGAAAGTATAATGTTATGAATAGCTATAAAATTTGCAAACTGCCTACTCATAACTATAAACTAATTAGAACCCTTTACCCTTCCTTTTTCATCCTCAATACCGGTTTGGTGGTTGCGGGCCTTTATTTTGTTGCTGCCAAAGTTATAGGTAAGTGTTAACCGGGTTATGCGGCTTTCGCGCTTTTGGTGAATGTCGATATCGTTACTTTGGTAATTGCTGGTGACATCATTGGTAAGCGTATTAAAAATATCGCTCATGGAAAGCTTTACATTGAGCTTTTTATCGGCAAATGAATGGCTTATACCGGCATCTGTAGAATATTGTGCTTTTACAGAGTATAGTCCGTAGGTTAATTCCGACTGGTAGTTTGCGGTTAACTCGGCTTTATAGCCTGTAAATGGGGTGAAAGTTTGCGTTGTGCGGATATGGTAAGCAAATTGCCCGCGGTCTAAATTTGCACCTTCTAAACCGGTTGATTTAAAGCCCAGGTAAAAAGCATTGGCATTAAAATTACCTTCCCACCATTTGGCAATGGTGTATGGTGAAAATACATTAAGGTTGTAGGCATTTTGTACCTGCAAATTCTCATTGGTTATAAAGGCAACCTTTGTTACCGGGTTAGTGCCGGGTACCTCTGTTATCACATCGGTAGTGCGACTATAACCCAGCGATACATTAAGATTTTTATTATAGGTATAATCCAATTCGTAATTATTGGTGTACTGCGGTTTTAAATAGGGGTTGCCGCGTACATAGGTATAAGGGTCAAGGTTGAAGGTAAACGGATTAAGATTATCATACTGCGGGCGGTCAATGCGGCGGCTGTAGGAAAAACCAAGCTCGTTCTTCTTATCAAAGGTGTGGTTAATAAATACGCTTGGGAAAAGGTTAAGATAATGCCTGTCAATAGTCTGCACTATGTTTGAAGAATCGCCAACTGCTTTTGAGGAGGTATACTCGGCCCTTAAACCCAGTTGGACGGATGTGTTTTTATAATCTTTGCTCAGGTTTACATAACCGGCATCCACCATTTCGTCATAAACAAAATGATTGGTGCTTAAGTAAGGATTAGTTGGTGACAATGTCTGCATCAAATCGTTGTCTGTTTTTACATCGCTGAATTTTAATCCGGATTCAAACTTAAGCGATTTGGTTATCGGGTTGGTATAATCAACTTTTGCGGTATGGATGTCTATTGTAGATGGCGTATGGTTCCCTAAAAATGCTTCGGGATGCTGTGGCGCGCCGTTTGCCAAAAAAAAGTCGGTAACATACATCGCGGCAGAGTTATTGTTGAATTTTGAATAATCCAGATCGGCGCTTATTTGCTGGCCTGCGGTATCTATCTTATACAGGTCATTTAAATTGACCGCAAAGTTATTATACGTTTGGTGGATAGCAGAAACGGTATGCAGCGTCGAATCGGCCTGGGTAAAATTGCGGCCAATAAAAGTGTGGTTGTCATTGCCGTCCAGTTCGCTGTTAAAATAACCGTTTACCACAAAACCAATGGTGTTTTTTGATGACAAATCATAATCGGCACCCAAACGGTAACTGTTGTTATGATTGGTTGATGTAAGCGGCGAATACTGGTTAAAATAAGTTTGGTTGCCCGCGGCATCGGTAATTACACGCTTTAATTGAATATTCTGATCGCGCACGCCATCGTTATGGCTAAAGGAACTGAATATATTTAAGCCGCCTTCTTTATGGTTCAGCGAAAAAGTTTGGTTGTCTTTCCACGAGTCGCCATCAGCTACACCGGCGGTAATACTTCCATTGGTGCCGGTTTGCTTATTCTTTTTCAGTTTTATATTGATGATACCCGAGTTACCCGAAGCGTCATACTTAGCTGATGGGTTGGTAATGATCTCGATAGATTCAATGGTGGTCCCGTCGGTTGAACGCAACAGCGTAGCTAACTGGGCAGATGACAGGTAAGTTAATTTATCATTGATCATAACGGTTACGCCCTGTTTGCCTTTGAGGCTGATGTTGTCGTCCTTATCAATAGTAACACCGGGCGCACGTTCTAAAATGTCCATTGCAGAGTTACCTGCTGCCAGGATGCTGTTCTCTACATTCATTACGGTGCGGTCAACCTTGCGCTCTATAAGCGGCTTGCTTGTGGTGATATTAACATCTTTTAAGTTTTTGCTGTCATCCTGCATTTTCAGGTCGGGGACTTTAATTGCCGATGCGCCATTGGCTATGGTAAAAGGCGCGCTTACCGCTTTTGTGTAGCCTATGGCGGTTGCCTTTATAATGTAAGTACCGGCATTAACTGCCCCAAGGCTATAAGCGCCGGCATCAGTACTCACGGTGCCTTTTACCAGGGTTGAATCTTTTGCATTAAGCAGGGCTACACTAACGTATTCCATAGGCTTGTCCTGCGCATCAACCAATGAACCGGATATATTGGCAGCTGTTTTTGTTTGGGCCATGGTGATGCTTATACTCAGCATTACAAAGAGGACCGTATAAAATATTTTAGAAAGATTCGGTTTCATAGTAGTAGGTGATGTTAAAAATCGGGGCAACAAAATGCCCGTAAAAGATTTATTGTCTTTTTAGATGTATAATTATGTTTTTGCTTCCGGCTGCGACCGGTTAAGATCAGTATATTATTAAGATGCGGGCTTGTAACAAAAAGTTACAGGAAGAAATAGCGTTTTATAAAATTCTGACCTATATGTCTGAATGGGTGGGTTATATTTTTTGCGGGCCGATAAATAAAAAGCGCGCTAACCTCAATTAGTGGGCTTTTATTTGATGATGTACAGCTTTAGTTACCTGTTTTCACGCTATGTTTTACCCTAACCCCTCCTTCCCCTCCCGATAGCTATCGGGATTAGGGGAAGGTATCGTACAAGGGCCGGAGTTCTATAGTTGTCTGGAGGACACAGACAACGGGGGAATAAATTAATGTTTGCGCCTATGTTTCATAACCGGCTGCGTAATGTTTGCCTGTGAAGTATCTACCTTACATTGCAACCCATCAGTTGTCATAATAAAAGGGGCAGAGGTTGCATGTTCCTGGTTATTGTCCCTGGCGCATCGGTATATATCCGTATTTTCAACATAACGGTCCATGTTTTTATCTATTACCAGTTTAGTGTTTACCGGTACTTTTAGAATAAGATGTATTTCCTGGTCGCGCCATAAGCGGTTAAGCGGTTTTTCCAGGCGGCGGTTAAACTTTAATACCGTGTCCTGCTGCGAAAACTGGTAATTAGTGTTTTGCGCGTTTACCAATGCCTCGGCATAATCAAAACCACGGGCGCTAAATGATTCGGTTAATACCGGTTGGCTGACGTCGCTTTTTTCGATAGAGATGCGCATATTTCCCGGCGATTCAAAGTTATCCTCCTCATCATCATTGTCATTTAGAATGATCTTCCCGTTAAACCGGTCCTTTAACTGCAGCTTAACGCTATCCTCGGGGCTTATATATTTAACGTCATTCAGCTTTAAATAATAGGTATTACCGGGCATCGGTTTAATGCTGATGTTTTGGCTAAAGCTGGCCGAATGCCTGAAATTGGCGCTCACCTTTGCGGTATAATAAATTATTACCCCTAAGGTTACCAGCCATATACCCAATAAGGTTGACCCCAGCGTGCGGTTAAGCCCATCGCTGTTGAATACAATACGGATACCGATCATCATCAGCGTAAATAAAGGGATGGCCAATAACAGGAAGGCGGCAAATAACACAAGCGAGTTAAGTTGGTATTCCAGCATATTGAACGGGAAGACCTGGTACAGCCCCATTTTGCCATAAGCTACAAAGCCAATTATGGTAACTATTAAGGCAATGAGTACCCCAAAACTTGTTAGTAGCATAACTATGCCGAACACCTCA